>Ga0209918_1000045_pt1 | contig 95923 bp, 101 predicted proteins | sample SalPonD_shore_MG_FD_185712 | JGI IMG/M metagenome (GOLD analysis project Ga0209918, IMG submission 185712) | Salt pond soil microbial communities from South San Francisco under conditions of wetland restoration - Salt Pond MetaG... | ecosystem: Environmental > Aquatic > Marine > Intertidal zone...
CCGTAATGTGATTGAACATCGCCCGGCTACTGAGCCCCTGTTCACCTATCGCCAACCAGCGGATCGCCTCGTCGCTCAGGCCCGTATGCGCGTAGTCGGCCTGCGCGCGCTCCAACGCGACCGCCTCTTGCGCGTCACCCAAGCGGGCCAGCGCCTCCGGCGCCCCGACGACAAACGTCGCGCCCAACATAACGGCCAGACGCTGGTCGAGGACGGCCTCTTCGGGCATCTCTCCCAGCAACGGCCCCAACTGCCGAGCGGGGACCGCACCGTAGATAATTCGACACCCATCGCGGTCGACCACACAGTGCTCCATTGCGGTCGGTTGTTCGGTTGCGTACTCTCTCATGGCTCCTCCCCCGGGGGGCGGCGTCATTGCGCTCGTTGCGCTCATTCCCTGCCCGGGTGCTGAGTCTCCAATTCCAGCACAGCCCGCCCCGACTCAGTGAGGCCATCGCGGTCGATGTAGCCGCGCGAGACGAGCGCCGCATGCGTTCTGGTGGCCCCACCGAAGGCCGAACGACCACTCAGGCCATGCGTCTCGGCCCGCCCCTCAGCCAAGTTGCGGAGCATGGCGGACATCGCCGGCGTGAGCCTTCGTTTCGTGCTTCCCATGCGCACCCTCGCCCACCGCGGGCCTTAGATAACATCGCTTAACATACGTCTATTACGCGATAGAACCGAGTGTGGCACAACCTTCCGTGGGCGTCCACTGAGGTGCGCCCTCGTCCGGGGATGGCCTCTGACGGCGGGTGTGGCACAAGGATGGAGGGGGGGGGGAAGGGGTTGGCACCGCTTAGGGCCTCGGCCCAATGGGGGCGGCATGATCGCGGGGGCCGGTGACGGCCAACAAACGGCGCAGGTAGGCGTGGAACTCGGGGTCGCGCGCGCCGGGGCGCAAAATCCCCTCATATTGTTGCTCGAGCTTGGCGATGGTGCGCTCTTGCTCGGGCGTGAGCGGGTCGGGGCCGAATTTAACGTTGTAGTACCGATCAATTACCTCGATCACATGCAAGGGCAGATCGGATTGCAGCGCATACCGCCCGCCCGGGCCCCACATTCGCTGATAGAGAATATCCGTCGCTGTCTTGCCGTGGAACAACCCGACCGCGCGCTGCGGTGCCAACTGTACGCCGGCTTTTATCCCACCCGTGCCCCAGCGTACATCGCCCTCCCAGAGGCAATCGAGCTGGGCGTTGGGCGCCGCCTGGCCGCTGAGTATCCCGCACAGGGAGTACCACTGGTGGCCTTCTCGCGCCGGGACCTGCGTGGCACGCACCAGCACTTCGCCAGCCGTACGCCGGGCGCTGCGCGGCACATGCCAAATTCTCGTTTGCAGCAAGTCAGTGAACGAGTAGTGGTCCGCGTTCTCGCCGCCGCGAAAAGCCGTCTCGTCCATCGGCGCGCCCTCACCGATCACCAGACGCATGCCCGCACGCCCGGCCGCCACCTCCAGGGGGTACTGCGTGTGTTCGACCAGGGCGCCGGCGGGCGCCTCCACCAGCCCGACGGCCATGACGGCCGGCCTCTGCGTCCAACCCACCGGAGGCTCGCCCCGGCCGGCGAGGCTCGTGGGCAGAGGCGTGCGGCGCCAGTACACTTGCATGCGAGAGGACATCACGGCGACGGGGGTTCCGGGGAATCGACGGACTCGGGGACCTCCTCGGCCGACTCACTAGGCTGGCCCGCCTTGGCGAGCCCCTCCTTGGTCGATGCTTCGGCCACCGGCTCACTGGGCAGGCAGCCGAGCCCCTGGAGGTGGGCCTCCAGCGTCTCGCCCACCTCCTGGAGAATCGAGTTGCAGTATCCCTTCCCTTTCGGTCTGAAGTAGCCCCCGCGCGGGTCATAGATCGCCTTGAGCTCCTCGGCGATAAAGGCGGTCTCTCCGCCTTTTTTGAACAGTGCCGAGATAACCCGACTGAGGGCTACGACCCACTGAAAATGCTCCATGTTCTTGGAGTTGAAAAACACCTCGTAGGGCACCGCCTGTTCCTGCTCGGTCCCCGGGTTTTTCACGTAATGGTTGACCGTCATGTACAGGGCGTGGTCCTCGTTCGGCGGCTTGATCCGAAAGGTCTCGCCAATGAGCGAGTCCGGCCGCGGCGGCAGTTCTGTCGGCGGAATATCCTGCGGCGGATTGGTCGACATAGCGTTTCTCCTTTGCACAGGTCTCTACCTTCCACGCTAAGGGGCCGGTTGCGATTTTGTTAAGGGTTTTTTGCCGCCCCCAATCCGCCCTTAACGGATTGGCCGTGCCGTGATCATCATGGGTCATGGCCCAAGCACAACGCCTCAACCTGGACCGCTACTGGCCCCTTCCCAACTGGGCGGACAAACGCGCCGAGGGGATGTCGCTCGAGCATGCGTTGGCCATCTACAACGCTCGGCGCCTCATGCCGGCTGTCACCTATGAGCCCTCCGATCACCAAGCGCTGCGCTGCCTGTATGAGGCCTTGTCCTTGCGTGTGTACCCGGCCGGTGATTTTGAGGACTTCCAAGCCCGCCTTCAGGAGGTGCACACAGCGCTGCAAGGGGGTGAGGCGCGAACCGAAGAACTCGCGCGCGTGCGATCCCAGGCCGCGGCCATCAAGCGGGCGCTGCGCTCGCAACGGTTCACCGTCGAGGGGCGTACACGCACCTATCGCGGCGCACACTTGGCGCTGCTGGTCCAAGAACCTGCCGCCTTTTTGAGCTCGGTCCAGGCACTGACCGCCCAAGAAGACGCTGATCCCATGTGGCGCTCGCTCATAGCCGAACAGGCCAAACGCCGGGGGGTGGCCAAGCGGGCCACCGAACAACGCCGCGGACCACGCTGGCGTAACGACACGCCCGTCAGCGACGTTCAGCTACGCGATGTATTCGGGCTTCGCGCGGTTCGCTACGGCGCCTCCATACCGGAGCGCGAGCGCGTGTTACTGCGCCGGGCCTGTTACGACGCACTGGCCGATCTCGCCCATCTGATGGGGACCGAACGCCGCGCCCTGGGCGAGCATGGCGGGTTGAGCTTGGGTTTTGGGCTACGGACCAATCGCACGCACGCGCAAGCGCACTACTACCCCGATGTGCGGACGATCAATCTCACGCGCCTGGGCGGACTCGGCAGCCTCGCCCACGAATTCGGCCACGCGCTGGACCATCAACTCAGCGAACGCTTCGACCGGGCTGGCGCGTATCTGAGCACGTGCAAACATCCCGGCGCCCGTGACCCGGGTGCTCGACAGATCCGCCAGACAATGGTCGCTCTCATGGACGAGCTGTGCTTTGCCGGCCGGGAGCGGGCCGCCGCGAACGCGACCGCGTTTTTGAAAAACGCCGCGCTGTACGACCAGCGCCGGGGCCGGCGCCAGTACGCGAGCACCGCCCCCGAGCTCTTCGCCCGGGCCTTTGAGCTGTGGATCAGTGAGCGGCTGGCCCAGGCCGACATGACCAGCCCGCTGTTGGTCGACCAACCGACGCTCGATGAGTCGCCGCTCGCCTACCCGCAGGGCCGTGAACGCGCGCGGATCGCCGATGCCATGAATCATCACCTGCCGAGCCTGCTCGAGGCCGTTGGGTTGCACTGTGCGGTCGGTCCACAGGTCGTGCGTGCGGTTGCGACCAACTCGTCGCCCCAGGGACACGAACCCCGCCAGCAGCTGGGACTTGGCTTTTGAACGCACTCATTATTGAGGAGACTTCCGTGGCGCAGCTGTACCACTACACCATCGGCATAAAGCTCGATCCGATCTACGCCACTGGCGCGTTGTTGCCCTCGCCGGGGGAGGGGCGTGAGCGGGGGATCTTATGGCTGTCGTCCAATGAGGGTTACGAGCCCAGCGCGGCCAAGGCCGGGGCTTCGCCCGGCGGTCAACCACGCGTGCTCTCGCTGGAGGAGATGATGCAACACGGCGGCGGGGTCTTCCGGTTCGTCGTCGACTCCGACCGTCCTCGCTTGTATGAATGGCCTCGCCTGGCCGAGCGGGCCCGCTTGTCGCGTTCGGTGCGCGGTCTGCTGTTGCGCCGGGCCGAGGAGTGCGGCGCCCACCCCCGCCAGTGGTTCGGCAGCCTCGCGGCCATCGCGGTCGATGCTCTGGCCCTGCAGCAGCGCACGCCCGACGGTCGGTGGCTCGACGTGCGCTACGAGGACGTCGCCCAGGCGGCGCGCAATCCACGTGTGGTCTCGGTCCGCGGTTCCGAGGCCGGCGTCGACATTCCCCGGGGTCAGTTTCGCCCCACCTCCACCCCCAGCCCGTGAGGCCCACATGACCACGATGTACCCGACCACCGCCGCCACGCTCGAGTATCCGCCCACGCGCGCGAGCACTCATGCCCACCTGGACGAGCGTCTACAGCGTATCGAGGACACCGAGGTGGTCAACCTGTCCCCGGCCGGCCAAGCACTGCAGCGCTTTGCCTTGGGTCACGTACACTGGCTGCCCGGGTGCGGGTTCCAGGATGGGGGATGTTGGGCGCTGGCGGCGGCACTGCACCAGTACCTGATCGCCCATGGGGTGGGCGCCCACCTGGTCGTGGCGGGCCGGCCGTTTCATATCGACCACGTCGTGGTCAGCGTCTCGGCGGGCGGGCCCTCTCCCTTATATCTGGACAGCGACGGTGTCGGGAGCTTGAGCGATCTGAGCGACAAGCTCCGCGTGCTCGAGCGCCTGCCCACCGTGACACTCTCGCCGCTCGACGAGCGCGCCGCCCGCCACGAGGGGTTGAGCGACCTGGCCGAACTCGGCCTTGTGGACGATCTGGCGCGCTCCCTGCGCGAGGCGTTCTCAGACCGCCTCGCCCGCCACCTGCGCCACTGGCCGGCCCGGCGTGCGCTCACCCGCCCGGCCACGCTGGGGGCCCACCCGTGAGCTACCAACGCGCCCCCTTGAAATGGGCCGGCGGCAAGTACGGCCTGCTCGATGATATCCTCTCGGCGCTGCCCGCTGGCGAGCGCCTCATCGAGCCGTTCGCCGGGTCCGCCGTGGTCAGTCTCAACGTGGACACCCCGAGGGTATGGGTCAACGATCGCAACGCCGATCTCATCGCGCTGTATCGGTACGTCAAACGCGACTGCGAGGGCTTTATCCGACGCACGCGACGCCTGTTCGGCCCGCAGGGCAACACCCGCGAGCACTACCTCGCCCGCCGGGCCGAGTTCAATGCGTGCGAGGACCCCTCGCGGCGCGCTGTACTCTTCTATTATTTACTCTCCCACGGCTACAACGGGCTTTCCCGCTTCAATGCGCGCGGCGAGTGGAATGTGCCGTTCGGTCGGCACACAGACCCGCGGGTGAAAACCGAGGCGCTGCGGGCCCTGTCTACCCGGCTACATCGCGCACGCATTACGGACTGGGACTTTCGCCGTGTCATGCGGCAGGCCCAACCGGGCGACGTCGTCTACCTGGACCCGCCCTATGATAGCGACTCGAACGGATTTACCTGTTACACGGGGACTCGGTTCACCCGCGCCGATCATGGGGACCTTGTCGCATTGGCCGAAGACCTGCAGCAGCGGGGCGTGCCTGTTGTGCTGTCCAACCACGCCACCGCCTTGGCGCAGGAGCTGTGCCAAGGCGCTCAGGTGCAACACTTGCAAGTGCGTCGCAACATAAGCTGTAATGGTCAGCGCCGACGGCGGGCGGCGGAAATTCTCGCGACCTACATCCCGCTCTAACCGCGACCCTCTGGATGAAGATGTGTACCCGGTCAACAGCGACTGGGGAGCCCGTTACGAGCATCCTCGCGGAATCGTTTTGAGCCTTGAGGATGCCGACCGGCTCGGCATCGAGATCGAGGACGACAAGCGGGCCGCTCCGGCAGCCGACTCGCCCGCCCCGTAAGCGTTCCTGGCACTCTAGCGGCTCGACCCTCTCGACCCGCGCCAGCCGCGTATTCGCTCGACGGCGCGGCTGGGGTTTCGCCCTCACCCTCCCTGTACTCAGACGGGCCGGGGCGGGCGCGACTTGCCCGGCGAGAGCACATTTCCTTCGATGTCCGTCACCCCGGCCCGGCCGACCCCATAGACGCCGATGTCGTAGGCCGGGATGCTCGCCTTGTAGTCTTCGTGGTGATGACCATGAAAAATCGTCTTGACGCCCATCAGCGCGGCCAGCTCATCAATCGCCTCGAACCCCAATCGGTGTGCCGACGGCGCCTCGTGGCAGACCAGCACATCGGCCTGTAGATCGGCCATGCGCTCGAAATCCTCCCACCAAATGCTCACCCGGTGACGGCGGGGCAGGCCGTCGCGCCAGCGCTCCTTGGGGTGGGCGTGGCGATAATCCTCCCGGCGCGCGAATTTAATCCCCAGATCGGGGTGCCACACCTGGCCGCGAAATACACCCGATAGGCCAGCGACACGTATGCCGGCGATATCCACGACGCGCCCGTGCAGATCCTGGCCGGCCAGTTCGCTATGGAACAGCCGGTCGTACCACTCGTCCCGATCGCCGTCGTGGTTGCCGGCTATCCAGAAGACCTGGGTCTCGGCCCGGATAGGCGCCAGGACCGTCTCAAGCGGCGCATCCAGATCCATATCGCCGAGGATAATTACCGCCGCCGGCGGCGATGCCTGCACGGCGCGGATAATCGGCTCGAAGTCACCGTGGGGGTCACCCATGACGTAAATGACAATGCACCTCCATACGCTCTCTACGAGGACTGTCAAAAGGCTAATATTGCGGCAAGCGGCGCGTTGGTTACAACGACCGCCGCCATGACCCGGAGCTCCGCTGCCCCTTCCTCAGAGCGAGGGGCCGGCGGCCACCCTCGCCCCGCAGGTCAAATCGGCCCGCGCAAACCACGCCCACCACGCCTTGGCGCTCACCCCGCTGCCTGCCTGGGCAAAGCTATGAGCCATCTCGGTCAGCGTGATTGTGAAATCACCCCACTGAAACGGGGTGTCCCGCGTCATGCCCACTTCCTGCGCACGACGCAACAAGGTCGGTCCCGGCGCGACGTTGCGCTCCAGCGTCTGCTCGAGGTAGTCGATCGCCGTGTCCATGCCGATCGCGGGAAGCTGCGCCAGTAACGCCTCGATGCCCGCCATGTGCAGCTCGAGGGGACTGGTGCCGTGCCGCATTCGGGCCGCGGCGGTGCTATTGACCAAACGATACGGCCGCTCCTCCCACTCGGCGGCGAGGTCTTCGCGCCATGTTGGGCAGGCCCTGTCGAGCGCACTACACGCTTCGTCGTGAAGCCCTACCCAGGGCGCTGCGACCATCAACGTCTCGGCGAATGTTTGCCAGCGCTCCGTGGTGTCCGGCGAATCGTCGACCCTGACCAAGAAGGGCTCGGAGACCGCCTCCGCGAGGTGAGGGACCAGGTTCAGCGCCTGACCGACCCGATGGCGATCGGGGGCGTTGGGAAAGGCGCCCGCCGGCGTTATATCAAACGCCAGGCGGACCCACTGCTCGTGCTCGGCTAAGATAGATCCCTTGCGCAGACAGACCTTCCCGGTAGGGCGCAGCGGTCCCGTATGGTCACCGTAGCGCTGTCTTGGCCCACTCACATCTTGCCCCCTTTGATTAAATCAGTAATCACCTCGGCCCGCGCCTCGGAGGGCGTTGTGGCACGACACATGCGCCCCACCGCCAACGGCAGAAGCCGGGCGTCGACCAGATTCTCGTCGATGTAATCGCCCAGGGTGCCGGCGGCCGCACACCGCAACACCGCCTGTTCATCCAATCCCGCCAAGTCCGCAAACTGGCGCAACTCATGCTCCGTGAACACTTGTGGTGCAGCGTACAGATCGCCCATCACTTCGGTATCGTCGATGCCGTAGTCCTCGGGGTGATACGCATCAAGCTCAGTAAGTGGTACCGCGGGGGCGCCCTCCCAGCCGCGCTGGGTGTGTACTCGGGCGCTGACCTCGTCGGTCAACGGGCGCCCCTTGCCTAGAAAGGCCCGAAGGCGGTTGGCGTCGCAGGACAGACTTGCCCGCGGGGCCCAGCGGTCCAACACCGGCAGGCGCTCCAGCCAGGCCACGCGGTCTCGGCCCAGACCAAGCAGGTGAAGGCGCTGCGGGGCCGCCTGGCGCAAGAAGCGCTCGAGGTCCGCCGGGCCAAAGGCCTCCGCCCGCGAGGGCACGCCGGCCACGAAGTCATCAGTGCCCAGGATGTCGCAGGCCGCGGCGTAGCAGGCCGCGGCGCTCCAGCGCCCCGCGCCCTTTTGGAGCGGGACGAGCAGCGAGGCCCCCGTCGCAAGCCACTGGCGCAAACGTGGCGCGTGTCGCTCGAGCAGGCGCCGCGAGGCGGTCGGGTCTCCGACGACATCCGGCGCGGCCAGCCACAACCGGCGGTACGTCGCCGGACCGGGAGTCGGTACCGGCCGGTCGGCGACCGGGTTGTCGTGACCGGCGGCCACGGCCTCGAGGACGCGCTCGTAGACTGGGTAGACGCGCATACGAAAATCGAGCTGGCGACCGCTGGCGGCCGCCCCAAACGCACCGGAGTCGACAAACACGCGGCCCGCCGGATCGCTGGCGAGGTACCACCCGAGCAGGTCAACGGTCCTGGACGCCACCTCGGTGGCGCTGACACACACCGGCGCGCGGGCCCGTACAACCCCGAGCGCGTCGCGGTAGTCGTTGGCGCCGGAGTAGAACAGGCGTACCCGTGCCATCGGGTCGGGCAGATCACCGTTGAATAGATCAGGCTCGCGGCTCACAGGCCCTCGCGGTCATATCGGTCTTACGGCTCCACTGAGCCCCTACCCTCTATGATCCGCGAGGCTCCGCTATTTTGATAAGGGCCAAACGACGGGGCCGCGCGCGTGGCCCGGCTGTACGGCGATTATACGACTAGGCTTGGCCCGGCGGCTCCGGGGTCAACGAATCCAGGTAGCACCAGACCGGCTGGCCCATGTGACGCCCGCTCGGCCTTGGTTCGCCGTAAAGACGTCTTGCTCAAAGCTGTAGCGCTTTCCCGAACGCTTGTGGCGCACCACCAACACCGATCCGTGACGCTCAAACGCCGCCGCCCACGATGACTGGCATGTGTCGTCCGCCATACGTTCTACCTTCACTGTCCGCATTTTGTCGGTGATCCCAGTTTAGTATCGCGCCTCAATGGGCGCGAGCAAACAGTAACGGCTGTGCTTTGGCGCACTGCTCATCAAACGCCTCTTCCCACGGAAAGCGGGATTGTTGGTCGGGCCAGACCAACTGCAGCGCCTCCACGGGTTGCCCCGCTCGGTTGTTGGCCATCATGATGTGCTGTTCGGCTGCGACAGGCGGCACGCGCTTGAACACCACCGGCATGCTCGCCAATCGCTCAATCTTCTCATCGACCGGGAGTTCGTCGCGGCGCAGCCGCTGCGCCGCGTCATTCAACAGCACTTGGGAGACCTCGCTCGGCAACCCAAAGACGACAATCTCCGCCAGGCCTGCCGCCGCCAGCCCGACCGTGTAGGCCATAGGCACCCGAGCGGTATCGGTTATCTCTTCGGTGAAGACGACGGCATGGCCATGCCGCTGGATAATATCCTCCAACTTCTCCGTGAGCGCCTCGGCCCCGGGCGTAGAGAGCTCGCGCCGTTCATCGTGTGCCATCGCCCCCCTCCGCTCACTCCTCCCTACAGGGTACGGTTAGCAAGTGCTGCGCACCGAGTCGTACACCAATCTTGGGTTTGAAAGCGCGTTCAGCACTTCGGCTATCCACCGACTTAGTCGGCCCGACGCCTGGCCCTTAAATGAGCTATCACATGGATTGAACAACCGACAGCGATAAAGACGGTCAAGCCTTGTCCCAGAGCCTCCATCACCAGCGGCCATTGCAAATGCAAAGCGGCAAGACTGGAAAATGGCCTGGCAGCACCGTGTCCGAAACCCCAGTCGGATAGCGAGGGCCGCAACAACCACCCGGACGATACAAAGAACGCTCCGGCCCAGCCGAGTCCGACAGAGCGTTGTTGCCTGCGACTGCGTAGCGCGCCAACGAGCAGAAATAGGCCGACCACCAGCCAAAGCAGCGCGAAGGCGGTACCAGCACCCAACACAGCGCCGTCCAGCCACTCGACCAGCTCAACGGTCGGATTCGATTGGCCGCCTAATATGTGCGTAGCGTGAGCGAGTACGGCGCCGAGAACCGCGCCTATAGCTGGTGGCCCCCCGATAATGATCCAGACGGGATTAGCCCGTGCGTCGTCGTGTTTGTCGTTCACCGTTGTCGTCCTCCTCCCGTGTCTAGGGGAAATCGGTAGTTTGGGCGTATCGCGAACAATATGTAGTTTAGGCGACATGCTGGCGCGCGTCCAGCCCCGCTAGGGATGGGGCCCAGCGCTTACACAAGGAAGGCCGGCGCTTCCCCGGTCTCGTATGGTTGTTTTTCGCGGCCGCCGAAGCCGCTTCGATCCACGTCGCACATGGGCAAGCCGGTCTAGCGCGACCCGGCGGTGTCGTCACACGCCTCTAGCTCGATTTGCAGGAGCCGAATTTGGTGCGCGATATCGTCGACGTCGCGATTGAAACCGCCGGCCCCCGCCCCTCGAGTACGCCCCGCCGATACGCGCTGGCGTTCGCGCTCGCGCAGCACGGCGATCTTCTTCTCCAGGCGTTCCCGCCTAGTCAACCGCTTGGGGGAGAGATCCACCTCATAGCCCAGTGCCTCGCTGAGCATGGCACGTGTCCTTTCAATGCGCCACTTCGCGCTGCCGTGAGTCATGGATGTCGCCCTGCGATCGCTATTCCAGACCCGCCAGTTCGTCGATGCCGATCAACGGCAGCAGACGCTGGAGGACCTCGCTCAGTTGTTTGCGCGTGGCCCGTCCGACCACCTTCTCGCGATGGGACAGCGCCTGCGCCGTGACCAGGTGCGGCATCGCCACCGCCGCCTTGCCCGACGCCTTGAGCCCCACGGCCAACCGGCCCGCCTCGGCATCCGGGCGCACCGGGCAGCCGATGAAGGCGCCCGCCCGCTCGTGGTAGGGCTCACTGGTGAGCACCAGGTACTGGCGACGCTGCTTGCCGGTGCCACACTCGACAATATCGCCGCGTTTGATCGCGTTCGTCTTCATGGTCAGTCCTGCCCCTCGATGTAGTCGGACTGGGGCGCCAGGCCCTCGAGTAGGTCGTCCTCGCTGTAGGCCAGATCGAGCACGCGCCGATGCACACGCGTCATCGGCGTGACCAGCAGGCCTTGCGGTGTTGAGGTCAGGCGCACCGGCGTGCCCTTTTCCAAGCCCACCGCTTCGGCGACCTCGCGGGTGATAGGCACACCAATCGAGTTGCCGACCGGCCGGATGGTTGTCTCCCAGGTCCTGCTCATAGCATCGTTCTCCGGCACCGGCCTGTCGACCGGGGCGCATTGGCGCCCGCCGAGTGACTCATCGACGGACTGCAAGGGGTCCACGGGGTCGATTGTACACGCCGCACGCCGGCCTCGGCGCATGGGCGCCCGCGCGGTGGCGGGCTGGGTATCGGTCTGCCTCATCGGTAAAGCTCCATCGGTACGGGGTCAATGGCCTTCGGATAGCGTTGGGGCGGCGTAGCCCCGCGCCGGTCCAGGCGCCAGGAATAGACGTGGTTGCCACCATGGCGCATCGAGCGAAAGGCGCCGCTGGACACGGCCCGCTCGACATAGGCCCGCGGGTCCTCGCCCGGGCGCGGCGCCGGCGCACCGGCCTGGATAAGGGTGCGTACCGCGTAGCCCGCCCCCTGTTCTTCGCGGCGCACTTTAGCCAACAGGCGATCACTGACGACCCGACCGCGGGCATCCAACAGCAGGCGCCTGGCACTGCCCCGTCCGTGATACTGGGCGCCGCTCGCCTGGTATATGATGCCAATGTGGCCCGGCAGCACCACGGTCCCGTCCAGGGCCTGGCGCGGGACCGGATCGGAGTAGGAGACCACCGCCCGGATGTCGGGCCGCTCGGCGCGCAGGCAGCGGAAGGCCCGCGCCAGAAACCACGACTCCGAATTGCCAGGACAGGCGTCCAACAGTACGAACCGCGCGAGATCGACGCCCTCGCTCGGGGCACAGCCCGTGTAGCGCGGCACCACCCGCTGGTTCATCGGTACCGCGAACACGGCCACCCCAACCAGGCGCTCGGCCGCGAAGGGCTCCTTATGAAACAGGCCCACCCGATAGCGGGCCGCGGGGTAGCTCCCGGCGTAATGATGCTCACACACAAACTCGCGCGCGGGTCTCTCCTCCACCGGGGCCACCGCATACCGACTCGGGTCGAAGGCCTCGCCAATGTGCCGGTAGACCGCCTTGCGGGCGCGCCACCGCTGACAACGCTGGCTCATGATTGGCCCTCCCCCATCGGGATCTGGCGCAACAGGGTCGTCGTCATCGAGCGATACCCGCCGTCAACACTGGGCGCCCGGGCGGCCAACCAACGCTGAGTCGCCTCGGCGCGCAGTACCGCCTCAATGCGCTCCAGCGGCCACCCGGGGGCGCTGGCCACAATGGTGACGTCGTGGTTGGTCGCCAGGACACCGGCGGGCAGACGCACGGGCTCCAGGCGCTTGGCGATGCGTCGGATCATCAGACAGGGGCGGTCATAGGGCAACTCGCCCCAGCTCTCCGGCGGCAGCCAGCGGGGGGTCCGTCGTCCGCGCGGAGCCATCCGATGCAAGGTCGAATCCAAATGCGCGAGCACCTCCCGGGGTGGCTGCTCGTCGGCTCGCGTGCGGATCGCCCAGCGCCGGATCGGCCCAAGGACACCATTGCGAACATCCCGGGGCCCCACGGCGGGGACGAGGTGCTCGGCGGGGAGGCCCGCGGCGATCTGTTCGTCGACGAGAAAAATCCCGGCCGCCCCCAGCCACGGGCCCTGGCGCACGATCGCGACATCGGCCAGCGTCGGTCCGCTCGGGCGCGCCTCCTCGGCCTGGTCGGGGTAGATCGCGCCATCGGTCAGGGCTCGGGCGCTCTGGCCCCGCGGGCCCAGCACGACCGCGACCGGGTGGATTCGCGGCGGCGTGCCGCGGCGTCGTTGTTTCGGCCGGTAGAAACTGGTCGCCGGGTCCAGGCGCTCGACGTGGTGAAGTGCGACGTCGCGGCCCAGTCGCTGGCGCAGCCGGGCCGCATTCAGGTTGAACAACCAGCGGTCGGCCGTGACCATCGCCACCACCCCGCCCGGGCGCAGCAGGCGGGCACACCGCTCCAGGAAGGTATGAAGCAAATCCGCGCGAGCGTAGTCGGGCGAGACCTGGCGGTACTCGGCGCGCAGCAAGGGCGGGACATTCACGGCGCGCAGATACGGCGGGTTGCCGACGATGACGTCGTAGCGCGCCCCCTCATGAGGCCCGTCCGTGAGAAAGTCGGCGTTGCGCACAATACGCTCGGCCACCGCCTGGGCGTCGATGGACGGCCAACCATGGTCGGTAAGCACCCGCGCCACGCGGGCTCGTGCCTGCGCCGCGGCCTGGGGGTGGACCTCCCACCCTTCCAGCCGGCTCGCGAGCTCCTCACCCGCGAGGTCCGGCTCGACGCTGAGCAGCCGGTGCAGGGCCTGGCCGAGAAAGACGCCATCGCCAGCGCTGGGGTCCACAAGGCGCGCAGTGCCGCACGCAGGCCACCCCACGCGGGCGAACAGCTCGCCCACGACCGGTTCGGCCGTGTAGATCGCGGTCGCCGCGTGCAGGGCTTCAATCGCTTGGGCACGCTCTTGGCCGGCGGTGGCGTTGGTTGTCGCTTGTGCTGGCATCGTTCCTCCTGGCTCTAGCAACGCTCGACCCGCCGCGGGTCACCGCGCTTGGCCTGATGTTCGTCGTAGGCATCGGCCAACAGGCGCAGTTCGAGGCGGTCGTTGGCCGACGGGGCCGTCTCGGTGCGCAGGCTCGGTACCCGGTGCTTGCACAGCTGGGCCAGCGAGGTGAACGCCGTGTATTTGCGCGCCAGGCGGTCGGTATCGACGGTCAGGCGCGCCGCCCACTGTCCGCCCTGCGCCCGGATGGCCCGGTCATGGTTGACGCACAGGTAGCCCCGATACGGACGCTGTTGGCCGTCGGCGACTACGCGCTGGCCCTGCAGGTGAAACGTGGCGCGAACAGACCGACCGGCCTTGCGGCACTCGCTGCATTTGGCCTTGGGATTGAGCTTGTCCACTATCGCCCCCCTTTGGATGTTGAAGTCACGCGCTTGAACGTGCCCGACAGCGCTTTGCGGCAGCCTTTGCACAGATACAGGCGCTCGCCCTCGAACCGGTTGGTCCCGTGCGGGCCCGCGGCTTGCGAGCGCATTTGCACCAGGCACACGTCTTGGTTATCGCACCACTGAGTCATCGTCTGGTTCTGGCAATGGGGCATCATTGGCTCTGCTCAGGCGACCTGCAAAAACGGCTCGGCCCATTCAAAGCCTGGCGCGCCCTCCAGGCGTAACCCGCCGCCGGCGAGGTACTCCCAGATGACCTCGGTGGCGATCCAGTGGCGCCCGAGCAGTTCGGCCGCCAGCGCCGTGGTCAGCGATCCGGCGAACGGGTCGACCACCAGGTCGCCCGGTACAGTGAGAAACCGGATGTAAAACTCGGCCAGGCGCAGCGGAAACGGAGCCCCGTGGACCGGCAGGCCCGCGGCGCGCGCGGCCGCCTTGTAGGCACGCTGGGAGGCGCAGTGGTGACCCATCTGGCGCACGTTGCGTGGGATACGCCCCTCGGTGAGTCGCGAGAAGGACGACCCGGCCCGCACACAGTGGGCCCCGTCGGCGTGGGCACGGTCGCGCCGCTCTCCGCCGGCGGCCAGCAGACGCCGGTGGCGTTCCGTATGGGGCTCCAGGACCTGGCGGTTATCCGCCCGGACGCGCGCCGGATCGTTGGTGAACCAATATATAGGTTCCCAGGCCGTGTTCAGATGGACCCGCTCGATACTCGCCCAGTGGGTCGGCCCCGGCGGTTTGGCGTAGTTGACCCAGGGCATGGTGTCCATCAGGGACAGACCGAACCGCTCGGCCAGCGCCAGGACCAGGCGTTCGCGGTACAGGGAGCGCGCGGGCGAGCCGGGCAGGAAGACATCATTGCCCAGATTCAGCACGAGCGAGCCGCCCGGCGCCAGGCGGCGCACGATGGGCTCGATGGCCGTACACAGCCAGTCGACCCACTGCGTCTCGGTGACGTTGCCGTAGGCCCGCGGGCGGCGCAGCGGATAAGGCGGTGAGGTCAACGCCAGCACCACGGGCTCGCCGTCGGCCGGCAGCCCGGCCCGACAGTCCGCCCACAGCGCCACCCCCAGGTCCGTCGAACAGGCCAGCATGACGTGGCCGCCGCGGATCTGGCGCAGCTGCAGGCGGGCCCGGCCCTCGCCGGTCAGGCGCCACACCCCGCGCGAGGCCCGCTCCACCAAGTTCATCCCTTTGAGCGTCTGCTGGACCCAGCGCACCCGGCGCGTGGCCGTGTTGTGCCGCGCACCAGTGCGCCCGACGGGCTCGCGGGCCTCGAGCTGCTCACGGGCCCAGCCAAGACGGTCGGCTACCCGCCGATACAAGGTGGCGTTGTCGAGCTCACCGGCCTCGGCGAAGGCCTCGGTGACCGCTTGGAACAGGCTCAACTGCTCGGCCATCTCACACCCCCGCCAGCGTTGAACGGAATCCCGGGCGCTCGGCAAACCGGAAGGCCGCACCCTGCAGGTACTCCAACACCCGATCCGCGGCGAGCCAGCGCCGGTCCAGGTCCTCGGCCTGCTCGCCCGTCTTGCACGAGCCGGCGAACCAATCCGCCACCACATCCCCGGGCTGGGTGAGCAGCTTGATAAAAAATCGGGGCAGTTGGTCGGGAAAGCGCGCGGGATGGATCGGCAAACCGTGCTCGCGGCAGGCCTTCATGTAGGTCCCGTTGGATTCGGTGTTCGGCGCCGTGATCAGGTTGCCGGGAATGGCTCCCCCGTGGTCGACGGCAAACGCCCCCTCGGCCATCTGGTAGCCACTGGGCCGGTCGGCGCGAGACTCGCCGCCGTCGGCCAGACGCCGGCGCATCGACTCGGAGTAGGCCTGCAGGACCTGGCGATTGTCGGCCGGCGGGTCGCCCGCCGAGAGCCAGTAGATCTGCTCAAGGGAATTCTTCACCCGCTTGCGCTGGACCGTCACCCATTGGGCGGGCCCAGGCAGCTTCGAGGGGTTCTGCCAGGCAAAGCGCTGGCACAGCTTCAGGCCCAGCTCATCCTCGAGCTTGATGAGCAGGCGCTCCTGGTACAGCGAGAGCGTCGCCTCGCCCGGGTTCCACACGTCGGCGAGGTTCAACACGAGCGAGCCATCATCGCTGAGCACTCGGCGCATCTGCTCGATGAGCGACAACATCCAGTCGATGTACGCCTGGCCGGCGAGGTTGCCGTAGGCTTTCTGGCGCAGCAGCGGATATGGGGGCGAGGTCATGACAAGACGCACCAGTCCCGGCTCGACGTAGCGCATCGCGTCCTCGCAGTTGGCCCACAAGGCCACACCCGCCTCGGTCTCGAAGACGGTGACCACCACACCCGGGCGCGCCTCGCGCAGCGCCTTGCGCCCCCGGCCGGTCAATTTCCATTGGCCACGGCGCGGGGCCTCGAGCAGGCCGAGCAGCTTGGCCTTTTGCTGCGCCCAGCGCACATGGCGGGTGTAGAGGTTGACCTTGCCGGCTCGGCCCAGATCGGTCCTCGCCTCGGTCACCGCCTCGTCCAGGCCCAGCCGCTCGGCCACCCGCTCATAGGCGTCCTGCGAGGAGGCCTGGCCACCGGCCTCGGCCAAGGACTCCAGCAAGGGGAACAGCAGCATCTGCTGGGGCGGCAATTTGTCGGACATCGGCTTAGTCATCGGCGATCACCCGACCATCGAGTAATTGGTGACCGCCAAGTCCGAGGCGTTGGCGGCCAGCAGAGCCGCCGCCGGGGGCGGCGATACGCTGTTGCCGACCATGCGCACCTGCTTGGCCTTGGAGAAGGCCCGCCCGTCGTGGCCGCGGTCGATGATGTAACCCTCGTAGAAGCCCTGCGCACGGTAGAGCTCGCGCGGGGTCATCATCCGCAGACCGATGTCGACGATGACGTACGGCACGCCGCGCAGCACCACCGTGACCAGGGCCAGCCGATCGCGTGTGGTGACCGTATCCAGGGGCGCCTCCAGCGCGCCCCACTGGCCGCCTTCGCTGTAGTAACGCATCAGGAACGCCGCCACACGCAGCGCACCGGCCGTCTCGTCCGCCGACAGTCCGGCCGCGCCGTCGGTCTCGGCCTGGGCCAGCAAGGAACTGACCAACGCGTGATGCTCGGCCCCCGCGGTGATCGTGGGCAGCACCTCCTCGGCCCCGCGGCCGTAGCAGTTGCGCCGCAGGGTCGCCAGATGCGCGGTGACCAATTGTTGTTGTGAACCGCGATTGGTGATGGCCGAGACCGGCGCGCGCACGTCGTGGCCGGGGTTTGTGTTGCGCCCGCCGTTCATCTGCGCCATGTAGGCCGTCACAATGCCATGCTTGACGCCGCCGGCGACGAACGTGCCCGCCGGCGCCTCGATATCCAACACGCGCGGCGCCTGGCCCTGGCGCTCCCCATAGCCGGTCTGGACCATCGTCGCCGCTTGCGCGGCGCCCCCGTGGACGCTGTTGGGCACGAAAAACGGCTGGTCCTTATTCAACACCTCCCGGTGAATGCCGGTGGCGATGCGCTTGAGCGTCTTCTCGGCCAGCGGCCGTTCGCGACCGAATATGCTCTTGGTCGGGATGGACCAATCAATGATGTCCGCCGCCCGCTTGTATTTCTTTTGCCCGGCCCGCGGGTTCGCGGCATGCGTCTCGGGGGGCCGGACGATCGGTTTGCCGTCACAGCGGGCTACCAAGAACAGGCGCTTGCGCCGAGTGGCGGCACCGTAGTCGGCCGCCACCAGCGGCCAAAAGTCCACCGTGTAGCCCTGAGCCTCGAGCAACGCGATAAATCGGCGCCACGTCTTGCCCAGTCGCTTCTTATCGGGCACGAGGAACTGCTCCTGGACCGGCACCCGCTCCCCACGGGCCGCCACCGTGCCATTGAGCTTGACTACCCGACCGGTCGCCGGGTCTCGCTTGGCCACCAAGGGGCCCCAGTTGGTGATCTGCATGACGTTCTCGAGCGTGAGAATGCGCGGGCGGACCTGGCCGACCCAACGCGCGGCGACCCACGTCAGCGCGCGCAGCTTCTTGTTCCGGGGTTGGCCGCCGGCGGCCTGCGAGTGATGCGTACAATCGGGCGATACGTGACACAAGCCGACCGGCCGGCCCCGGGTGACCTCACGCGGGCACACCTCGAAGACATCGGCGCGATAATGCACGGTCTGGGGGTGGTTGGCGCGGTGCATCGACAGCGCGTCGTCATCATGGTTGACCGCGATGTCGGGGCTGCGCCCTAAGGCCAACTCCCAGCCCACGCTCATGCCGCCACCACCGGCGAACAAGTCGACCGTGATTTCGTTGTGAATATCCAGATTCATCTGTGGATTGCGCATTGTTCTTGTCTCCGTTGTTCGCCTGTCCAAGGAGCGCGCCCAGGGGGCGCCGGTGTGCGGAGGCCTTACTCAGGCCACGGTCTCTACCATGTCGAGCAGCATCTGTTCGTTCTCTTGGTCGGATATGGGCGGGGCGCTGATGTGCACCGCGCCGGCCTCGCGCTGGCGCACGGACAACAACTCGTCGGTCACGCCGGGCAGGTCACACAACAGATCGGGGCTGGCGCTCGCCAGCCGCTTGGCGCGCGTCTCGGCGTAGAACAGATCGCAACCGGTGAATGCGCGGCCGGTCTCCAGGGCGCCGACCTGGGTCGTACCCGATCCGTTGAACGGGTCGCACACCGTCTGTCCAGGCTGGGTGTAGAGCAGGACGGCGCGCTTGACCAACGCCAGCGGGAACTGGGCGCAGTGGTCGGTCTTCTCACCGTTGTTGGCGCCGATGGCCGGGATGTGCCACACGTTGGTCGGCCAGGCGCCGAGCGGGTGGCCGCTCAGTTGTCCTTTGTTCGGGCCCTTAAAGGCGCGCTTGCCGGGTTCCTTTTGCGGGATGCGCGCCGCGTTGGCGTTGAAGGCCGTCGGTTCGCCCTTGCTGAACACCAGCACCGTCTCGTAGCGCTCGGCCAGCCGGCGCTTGGGCGTTAAGCCGTGGCCAATGGTCCAGACAATGCGCGACTGGTAGGACAGGCCCATCTCGCGCAGGTAGTTAAAGAGCATGACATCGATGGGATAGAGCGAGCCGTCGTCCAGGCTGGTCTGGCCCACCTGCAAAAAGATCACCCCGCCCGGGGCGAGCACACGGGACATCTCCGCGGTCACCTGCAGTAGCCAGCCGAGATAGAAGTGGTGACTCCACCGGTCGACCGTCTTGCTGCCCCCATAGGGCTTGCCGGCGTTGTACTTCGGCGAGGTGAGGAACATGTCCACCGACTCGTCGGGCAAACCATCGAGGTAGTCGAGCACGTCGGCCGTCTGGGTGGTGTTCATCACCTCCTGGAGGAACTGCGCTTGGCGGCGCTTGCGCTCGGCCGCGCGCTCCTGGAGCTTGGCCTCATTGACGCGCCGGCCATACTTCATAGCCAGTGCGTATATCTTCCCGCGCGATGTGCCGTACTCGAGCGCCAGTTGCTCGTAGGTCTTGTGCGCCAACTGGCCCAGAATCTCCTCGGCCTTGTCATCGATGTCGGTGCGACGCTGTGCCATGTTCTCTCTCCGCTCGTCTGATTCGGTTACAGGGGCTCGCCAAATAGCGCCGCGCCGATGTCCTCGTAGGACCAGGCCTGCTCCCGCGGCGCCGGCCACGGGCAGCGACGCAACTCCACCCCCAGGGCCTCGGCAACGCGCTCGCCGGTGGCTTCAACGGTCGCAACGCTGTCGCCCGCACTGGGCTCGGCCCCGACCACAAAGCGCCCGTCCACGAACAGCACCAGGTCGTCGCCACCCTGCTCGACCTGGACCAAGACCACGCTATGGGCAAACGCCGGCTCGGGACTGTCCACGGCCTGCGCCTCATGGCTGTCACGCGCCATCGTGATGACGGTCTGGGCATCGCGCAGCGCGCGGGCGCGGCGCTCGGGGTCGACGTGCTCGGCGCTGACCGCCTCATAGAGCTCTTCCAGCGCGCCCAGCAGTTGGGGCACCGCTTCGGCCGGGTCCGTGAAGTAGCGCAATGTGTCGCTGTGCAGGGCGCTCATTGGTAATTCCTCGCCGCGGTCTCGCTCTCGCACTGACGGCACTTCAGGCGTACCGGCGCCGGCTTGCCGGCCTTTTTGCGGACGCGTACCTGATGGCCACATTGCAGGGTCAACACCCACACATCCGTCCCTGCGGCGTTGTTCTTGGATTTGACGTCAACGACCCGTTTCATGGCGGCCTCTCCGTGCGTGGTTACTGGTAATTACCCCTTTAGCGTAATCACGCGTGGTTACCTTGTCAACCCTTTGCGTTAGGCTCGCCTTGACGCTAGGCCACAGGTGGCCTAGTCTTGTTTTCCAGTGTCGACAAGAGCGAGGCGCGGACCGAATGCGGCATCAAAGCTATCACCTGCCCAGCACGCCCACGCGCTGTCCCACCCGCGCGTGCGTGTATTGCCAGGGCGATGAGGGGACATGCGCCGACCCGCGGCTACACAAGGGCAATAGCGATGCGCGTTGTCACCGGTGGAGTAACAAGCGCCTGCTTCAGACGTTGGCCGGACCCGCGGGTCCCGCCTCTACTACATGAGGGAACTATGAGCCGCTTCGACCAAGACTTGGTGCTACCGCCCAGTCTGTCCGACTACGCCGCCTCGCGTGAGCGAACGATCGAGGCCTACCGGAGCGCGCTGAAGACCCTGGCGCTCGCCGACCAGGAGTTCCAGCGCATCTATAGCCACGGCTTGCCGCGCAACAGCTATCCGCGTGACTCGCTCGAGGAGACCATACGGGCCATCGACCGACGGCTGTGGCACCAGGCCTTTGACATTACCGGCTTCGGCCAGTTGATGGACCGCCAGGCGCGGAAGGACTTCGAGCGGACCCTGGAACAGAACCCGCCGGCGTTCACTGTCGAGAACGTGCGCTCTATCTTTCTGAGTACCGCCCAGGACGCCGATGAGATGTTCAACCGGGGGCTGGTCAACGTGTTTCGCCGGCTTTCGCGCTCGCATCGTACGAATACGAATAACGCCTTCAAGATCAACCGGCGCGCCATCATCGAGGGTATGGTCCGCCCGTCCTGGGGCGGAGGCTTGGAGGTCCGTATTGGCTGGCCCTCGGACGAGCTCAATGATATCGACAGGGTAATCAAGACGCTTGACCGCCAGCCTCATCATCGGCGGGCATTGGAGACGGCCGTCAACGGCGCCCTGAAGAAACGCGAGGTCTACGAGGATGCCTACTACCAGATCAAGGGCTTTGCCAATAGCAATATGCACATCTTGTTCAAACGCCAGGACCTGCTGGATCAGGCAAACCGGATAATTCATGACTACTATGAGGGCTCGGCGCTGGCCAAAAACGGCACATCCAGCGCGGCGTGAGCCGCACATGGCGGTCCGGGCGCGCCAACTGGAACAGCGGATCGCGGAGGACGAGGCCCATCGGGCGCGTCAGGTGGCTGATCGACGGCTGGGGCGGCACCGCGCCGCGGGGTCGTGGGGCGAGGTCGGTTAGCCAGTGTTACTCAGCGCCCCGACGGGAGAGGGGTACAATGGCTAAGATGCATTTGGCGGTCTGCCGCCCGAACGAGTACGGTGGTTACAACTATGACACGCTGTGTGGGCGCGAGTCTGGCGATTTCGCGAAGCGCTCGGACGACATCAACAGCACGGAGACGGAGTCGTTGGTCGATTGTAAGCTCTGCCTTCAAATTATGGCCGACCCCAGTCACTGGCGGCACCGGCGCTGGCTCGCGCCAACGGCTCCCAACGATACGGCAGGACAATAATGGAGCGTTTACATTTATAGAGGCGGTTGCTTCGGACAAATCAAGATTGGAGGAGAAGCCAATGGGATATCAAGTTGCCACCTACAAGGGAGACGACGAATACACCACCAACTGCACTGGCGATGTGTGTGTCGGCGACGAGGTTCGTTTCGAGCGTGCAACTTTCACGGGCAGCTACCGCAATGCGAAGTTCGCCGGTTTTGAGATGGTGACCGGAAAAATCATCGGTGACAGCTACGGTGCGGCTAAACAGCAGCATACATTCACTCTTGAGTTGGAGGACGGCTCAACGACGCGCATCAAGGGCCGAAACCTCTATGCTAATGGCGTTTACAGGAAAGAGTGGGAGGACGAGGGCGCGAGGAATATGGCTCTTGATGAGAAGCACGGGCGTGGTGATGCAGCACGAGCCGCTCGTGCTGACAGAATCGCCGAAGAGGAGGGCTTCGGCTATGCATTCTAAGGTCGCCATTCGCATCGAGCAGGCTCCGGCATGTGAAATTATCAAATTGACCGAGGCCGAAAAGGATATTTACTCCGGCGCTGGCAGGCACCTCGCCATGTTCAAAGATGGCGTCCTGACCGAACTTTTAGACCTCTCATCCGTCGCTGAAATCGCTGACGCACCGCACGCCGAGGCGAACGATATCTTAACCAAGGCGCTGGCATGGATGGAGGAGAGGTATTCACTCGGTGAAATATGGTTGGTGATGTGTAGCTGTTATGAACTTTGCGAGCCAGTCCCAATGATACGCTTTGAATGCGAAGCCCGACTCGGAAGGGTCATCGGGGATATGGTGGCTGAGCATTGGTATGATGGCTAACGACAACCTTACGATCAGTACCTACGATCTCCTGAAACGCTTCCCAGACGAGAAATCTGCACGGAAGTAGCTAGAGAAGCTACGCTGGCACGGAAAGCCGGCATGCCCGCATTGCAATGCCACCGAGCACCGCGCGCTCGAGCAGGCGAGCGTCGACCCGGAGGCCGGCGCCTGTGTTCGCCACGTACAGGCCCCGGGGCACTACCCAGCCCGGGGGCCGCAGACCGTAGACCGGTCTGTGCCGTTACTGTAGGGAGGAATCGACATGCATCCGAATGAACAAGCCGCCATCGATCGCGCCATGGAACAGAGTCGCGCCAGCGGTGGGCCGGTTACACTGGAGCTGGCCGGGCGGCTGCGCGAGGCCGCGCATTTCATCGAAGAACGCTACGACGGGTCCGTGGATACGAGCGAACGGGACGACGACAGCATCGAGGTCGTCGGCTGGCGGGCGTCCACCCCCGGGGCGACGTTCGACTTCCAGTTACGCCTGCGTTCGCTCGATCGCGAGGACTGATCCGTCATCCAGGCCATAACCGGGTGTGTGGTCGACGGGGGGCCGAGGCGAGCATGAGTAAGGGGGCGAGAGCGAACACCGTCGACGAGAACCTCATAACCCGCTACATCCGGTACCGGGCCGCGCGCGGCGAGAACCGAAGCCAAGCCCTGCGCCATCTCAACGAACGCGCCGGCTTGGCCATCGAGGGGTCTCACTTCTATGAGATGGAGCAGGGCCGGCGGCACCTGCCCTGGCCCGCCCAACGGGCCATCCTGGAAGAGCTGGCACCCGATATCGTGGAGTCACTGACCGGCCCGACGGGCTTGAGGTGGACCACGCGCCAGCGCGAGCGCCTAGCGCGTGCGTTGCTGCCGCCGCCCTTTCGAGGTCGTTCCAAGAGGCGGGATTAGCCTTGGCCGCCACCGCCCTCTTCGGCCAGGGCCCGCTCTCCCAGGGCGGCCACGAGTTCGTCCGCCGGATAGACCTTGTCGAGCAGGTCATCGAGCATTAACCGACTTTTCCAGATCGCCAACCACACACCGATAGGCACCTGCATATCACCCTGCTGGACGCGCTGCAGCTGCTCGGGCTCGACGCCGGCGCCGACGAGCTCCGCCTCGGGGGAGGATCGGGCTAACTCACGCATCCCGCCTACCAGCATCGTCCCACCGCCCTCATCCAATGCGCCAATGACGTCCCACAACCGTATCCACACGGCCACCGGTAGCTGCGGGTCGCCGTGGCGCGCGGCCCGCACCTGATGTGTCTCAAGGTTGGCGCGCTCGGCCAGCGTGGCATCGTCGATCTTCGCCACTTGGCTCATCCACAAGGTCAGTCGTGCGGCCAGCGTTTGGCTCGGCATTTCGGCGACCATTATCACTCCCCTCTCAGTTGTTCGCTGATGCTTTCATTGCGCTGCCGTCCCTTGCTCGATGATGCCCGGCCGCTGTTAGCGCACCAACGGGGTGGCGCCTAAGCGCTCAAGCCGTTCTCGCATTTCTTCTTTCATCTGGCCCATCACGTCGAGCAGGTCCTGGCTTACCCCCTGTGCAACGGCCTTATCGAGATTCATGTGCATAACCCACAATGCCAGCCAGACGTTATAGGGGGCCTGCGTGTCTCCTGCGATCACGCGGTCGGCATCTTCGTCGCTGACACCGAATGACGCGAAGGCCTCGGGGTGGTGTTCCTTGGTCATATTGGCCCACGCGGACATAAACGGAGCAAATTGCTGTTGCTTGGACCCCATGGTGGCGAGCCATACGGCAATCGGTTGATGTGCATCACCGTCGCTAACCGCCCGCACCTGCTCGATAGTCAAGCCCACCCGCTCGGCCAGTTGCTCAAGGCTCACACCGGTGCTGGACAGCTGTGAAGCAAGCTGGCCGCCCAGCTTGCTCGCCAACAGGTTGACTCGCTCCTCTCCTTCAGACGCCATGCAATCTCCTCTTAACAGTTTCGGTAGCAACCTCGTAGGCTGAATATATCACGCGCAAAAGGAGCCGAGACATGGCCGGTACCACGAGGAGCATTATTGTTAGCGCCTGCGACAACAGCGCACCGGGACAGCCGTATCGGCCGGTCGGCGCACTGGTCTTCCAGCCCGAGGCCCGGCTGTTGGGTTGGCATTACAAGGACGACTACGATGGCCCGCCCTTGGACCCGTTGCATCTCGACTACCGCCGCGGGCCGCGCACGTTCGTGCTACCGATCAACCGCGCGCTGCCCTCGGTGTTCGCCCGAATGCTGACGCCGGCCATGCGCGACGGCCTGGTCAAGCAGCACCCCGAGCTGGCCGGCGCGCCCGATGCGTCGCTGCTGATGCACATCCCGCTGTGCGAACGCGCGGGGCTGCGCTTCGAGCCCCAGGCGATCGCCAATGACCTGGATATTCTCAACCTCCAGCTCGAGGGAGGCGAGCTCGAGGCGATGCCGAGCGAGAGTCGCTTCCACTGCCAGGTCCACGCATTCGCCGAGGATCTGGCGGCCTTGAACGAGACGCGCCGCCCCCAGGCCTTTACCCTGCGCGACAGTTCCACCCTGTATCGGACTCGGATGGTGGCCCTGGGTGACGATGGCTCGGAGTGGCTCGCGAAGTTACCCTGGGCGCGGCGGCCCCACCCGGACGCCGTCGCCATCGAGGCCACAGTGCTGCGTACCCTCGAGGCAGCCGGGTTCGACGTGCCGGAGACGCGCCTGTACTCGCTGAACAACACCGAGCCGATGCTCCATGTGCGTCGTTTCGACGTCGACCACGGCCGGCGCCTGTTCACGCTCGCCGTCGGTGAGGCCCTCGGGGGCGCGCAGCCGACCTACCGCGCCGTGCGCGGCCTGGTCCGAAAGGTCTCCACGGACTGGCCGGCCGACGAGCGCCGCCTGGCCGAGGCCGTCGTCGCCGATGCCACCTTCAACGTGGTGGACAACCATCCCGGCAATCTGACCCTGATCGCCGACGGCAACGGCTACCGCCTCTCGCCGCTGTACGACCGCTACCCGTCGACGACGCCAGGCCCGTTCGCCACCCGCCTCAGCCCGGGGCCGTTGGACCTCGACGAGGAGACGACCCTCGCCCGCCTGGCCGACGAGACGGGCTTGCCGCAGGGACTGCTGGCCGAGCGGGCCGGCGCCCTGCGCGAGACGGTCGAGCACCAGCTCGCGCTACAGGCCGTCAGCGCCCATCTCACCTCCAGCGGTTGGCGGGTGCTGCGCCAGGCCATCGCGGTCCACCAGCCCGCGCTGGCCGCCTCTTTGGACGCCCAGCCCCCATCCACCCCTCTGTCGCGGGTACCGGCTCCCAGGCAGTCCGCCGCCCCGGGGCCGGCCCCGGGGCCGTAACGGGGTGCTTGCCGCCCGGCGTGGGCTCGCCTAAGATAGGGGTCTTAGACGATACCTCAGGACAGGAGGCCCCATGGCTGCTACGCCCGTAACCGTTCTCAACCCCAAGAAAAAGCCTGCCGACGGCCCGGCGAATGCGGCCCCGGCGCGGGCATCGGCCGACCCCATTATCGTCCAGGGGATATCGCCCGTCCTGGCCATGGCGCTGCAGCACCAGCAGGCCCACCAGAGCGAGTTCGACGCCGCCACCCTGGGTAAGTTGCGAGACACACTCCTCGAGGCGGTCAACCCGTTTGCCGATGACCATGGCTTTTCTCTCGAGCACATGGAGGTCGAGGCCAATGAGGGCGGCGCCCAGGTCACATTGGATCTATCTCTGGTCGACGCCATGGGGATGGACCGCCCCGCCCGGCTGCTGCTCGAGCGTGCCGAGGCCGCGGGTATGTCCGCGGCCATGTTCGGCGGCAAGATACTCACCTCGCCCTCGGGGGGCCGCGAGGAGCTCGTCATTACCGGATTGCTGGAGTGGCCGCGGGGATACGTGGTTCGTCTGTACAATCTGACGAAAAACGAGCTGTGTCACGCCCCGGCCAAATTGGTCGCCGAGATCTACCGCCATCAACACGCATAACGTCAACCCCCCACACTCCTGACCAATTCGCCCGCCCGCCCCACCTCGCTCCCACACGCGTATATCGGGCGGGCATTTTTTTGCCCGTCGATATTAGGTGGCTCCAAAAGCTCAGAACGCGCCCGGAGGGGGCTGGTCAGTGATCGCCCCCAGGAGGAGGCGGTATGTCGGCAGGGAGCAAGCCCCGTTTAATGAGGCCTTCGCGGACAGCGTCGGGATCGAGGCCGACCGCCTCGGCGGACGGGTCAAACTCTTCTCGATCATGGAAGTAGTATTGCGCAGCCCAGCGCTCGGCCGGGTGAGCCTCGTCACTGAGGTCCATTACGCGCTGCCAGATCCCGCCGCAGATGAGCGCCCGGAAACCGCGCTCAAGTTGGTCGGACGGATCAGGGGCGCGGTCGATGACATAGTTGACGTCTAGTAATGGCTCTAGTGAATCGTCCACTGCGGGGCCCCGTCGTGCCGTCGTTAATAATCACTATCTTAGGCGAGAGTCGGGGCCGCGCCAAGCCCCGCACGGGGTTTTTTTACTTGGGGCGAGGCTGTGGCCCGGTCCACGGACGGCGGATGGGGTATGGCGTGGCGCAGTGCTTCGGCGAGACCGGTCGAGCGCTGGCGTGCTGTAGGTCGAGCCAACGCCGTCTGCAGTGCCTCGGGGTGCAGCATATCGATGACCAGGCGACGGCCGCGGGTCTCGGCGGTCATCAGCCACTCCCGGCTCATGAGTCGCTGGGCGTGGGGGGAGCCGAGCAAGATGACGGTCTCGTACTCCGAGCCCTGGGCCTTGTGCACGGTGAGTGCGTAGGCCAGGGCCAGTTGGTCCAGGCGCCGCCCGCGATAGGCCAGTTCACGGGCGCCGAAGCGCACGCGCACCTCACCGCGGCCTGGGTCGACCGCGCTGACCCGCCCTGACTCTCCGTTAAACACGTCCCGGTTGTAGTCGTTGACCAACTGCATTACGCGGTCGCCGGCGCAAAAGCGCCACGGTCCGTGGGCCACCGCCCGGGTGGGGTCGAATTGACGGTTCAGTTGCGGCTGGAGCACGCGGTTTAGCTCGACCGCCCCCAGAGGCCCCTCGACCGTGGGTACCACGACCTGCAACTCGGCCGCACTGGAGACCTTCTCCAGGGCTCGGGGGATCACCGCACGCGTGAGATAGCGCCGCAGTGATTCGTCGGACTCGCGGCTTCTCAGCACGACGTAGTCATCGCCCTCCTCCGGTGCCTGGCCTCCCAGTATTCGGTAGGCATTGGACACGATGGCTGAGTCGAGCGCGGCGCGGTGGGGCTCTGTGAGGGCCGCCACCGGGATCCGGTTGCTGGTGATGAGGTCCTGCAGCGGCTGGCCCATCCCGATCGGCCCCAGCTGATTGGGGTCGCCGACCAGCACGAGCCGTCCGCCATCAGGCAGCGCATGTACCAGGCGTTCAAAGTGGCCAAGCGTCGGCATCGACATCTCGTCGACGACCAGTAAATCGACGTCCAGGCTGTGCCCCTGGGAGGAGGCCAGCAATCTATCGATGGTCACAGCCTCTTCGCCCGTGACCTCCATCAATCGAGCGGCCGCCTTGCCGGTCGGTGCCGCGCACCGAATACGTTGACCCAGATCCGCGGCCCGCGCCCAGGCCAACGTTCCCCGCAGGGTGAAGGTCTTGCCGGAACCGGCCCCGCCGATCAGCGCGCCCACCGGGTTGGACAGCAGTAACTCGGCCGCCCGACGTTGGTCTGCCGTGAGTTGACCCACGGAGGCTAACTCAGGCGAGGCCTTCCAGTCGCGCGGGAGCGCCAGAGGCTTAGGGGCCGCTGCGATAAGTTGGCCGAGCCGCGCCGCGGTGCGCTGTTCGGCCTCGAGGTAATGACGCAAGGCCCACTGAGCCCCATCGCCACGGTCCAGACGGACGATGCCGCTGGCCGCCGGCAGGTGGGCGAGTTGCTCGCGTACCCGAGAGGGTGCCTGGTGTGCACGCGCGCCGACCACCTCCAGCACCTGGGACTCCGCCGCGCGCGAGCTCCCTGTCTCCCGCACGTGCTCATGAACGGCGTAGGCCGCCCAGCCGCGAAGCCAGGCTGCCTCATCATCTTTGGGCGCCAGGCCTGCGTGGTGGAGCTGCTCCCGCCACCCGTTGGGGTCGGGTTGGACGAACTGCGCCAAGACCGCGTAGGGGTCATCATGTAGGACCTGCAGGATCTGTTCGCCGTGCTGGCGGGCCAGCTCGAGTCGTTGCTCCCCAGTGAGCGGCCAGCGTTGCCACAGCTGCTCACGGTAGTGGAACCCGAGCACGTCATTGAGCGCCCTCGCCGGCGCCGACCCCGTGGCCGCGGCGGCGGCCACCGCATAGAGCGACTTCTCGGTGTCGCTGGGAGCCACGCGGGCGCGGCGCACACCCAGCACCGTCCACAGGACCTCCTGGGCCCGGGGGCTGAGGGTCTGCATGACGCGGTACTGGTGCGCTTGGAACTGCCAACCATAGCGTGCGTGATGGCGCCACCGGCCCGTGAAGATTACGGGGGTGCCCGGCGGAGGCGTCAACGCCAGGGGGGCCCACACAGTGACGTCCTGGCGGGTGGAGTCCTTGGGCTCCCGGTCCAGGCCCCGCGCGCGCAAGCGCAGCTCGTAGCCGATTGGGCTGCGACCCATCGTCTTGCGGACGATGGCCGGCCAGTCTGTATCAGTGTGGCGGCTGTTGCTCATTGCTCCCCTGCCCGGCGGGCTCCCCTCTCTCCTAGCCTAAGCGGTCCCGGGGCTATTCGATAAGAGCCAAAGTGGCGTCGGGGCGGGGGCGGTGGTAGCCTTCGTCGCATGGATTCGATGAGCGAGATGGTCTTTGGTGCGCCGCTGCTGATTCACGTGCCCACCGTCCCAGCCCTGTACCAGGCCCATGGCCCACAGTGCCAGTGGTGGCGCCATACGCTGGTGGGGTGCTTCGCCATCTCGACGATCGGCCGGCCGGTCGACGTGGAGTCGCTACCCTCTCCGTATGAGACTAGGGTCTTTCGGGTTCGCGATGACCGGTACGAGGCGCTCGATCGGGTCATCTACCGCACCAGTGAGCTGGCTGCGCGCCGCGTACACAGGACCTTGGTCAACTCGGCTGTGCGCTTGGTACAAGGAGGGCACGAACGGGCTTGGTTGGCGACCGGCGAGGTCGACGCTTCCTGGGTTCTGTGAGTGACATAAACCCATTCCTAATCCACGTCCGGTGGTTGGACGTAGTGTTCTTTCTTTTCTTCTGATCGCTTTGTTAATAGATATCTTGGGCACCGCCAACTGCGGTGTCATGCCCTTTATTGAATTAAAGACGGTACTACACATAAGAGCTAAAAGAAGGGATAAAGTATAGGACTACCCAGCGCCGACAGTGTGCGTTTCATATTGTATCTCATGGGGTTGCGAAACTATCCGTCGACCAGGGGTGGGTGCGGTAACGCCACCGGATGGGTCTGGTAACGATGTAGCCCGGGCCGCGTAACGATGCATCGCTGGGCCCTGTAACGATCCCCGGCGGGGGCAGTAACGCGGTCGAGTGGGCCGCATAACGATGCTGGGCGGGCACGGTAACGACAGAGCTGTGGATAACGCGACAGCACAGGACGCGTCGGCCACACTCCACCCCTCGCAGTGAGCGCCGGGCTCCGGGTGCTGGAGAGGGGTTGCCTGGGTGCGGTAACGATGGGTGCCGGCGAGCTGCGCCAGCGTTCCCTGGGTGCGGTAACGATGCGCGCCGGCGAGCTGCGCCAGCGTTGCCTGGGTGCAGTAACGATGGCCCCGGGGGTATGCGGAATATTGTTAGTGGTTGTTTTTTCACTTCTTTTTGTGTTCGCTGGGCACGGTAACGATGGGTGCCCGCGAGCTGTACCGGCGTTGCGTGGGTGCGGTAACGATGCCCGAGTAGGCACATAAACGGCATTGGCTGGGCGCGGTAACGATACCCTGCCCTCTCCTCGTCGCGCCGTTCACTATTGCTAGTCCCTGTTTTTCTTCGTGTTTTTGGTGCTTCCTGGGCGCAGTAACGATACGCTACCGCGCCCCCTTTCGTGGGGCTTGCCGCGTCCTGCGGTGCTCTGTCGGCGAGGTTCTAGCCTGTTCCCTGGGCGTAGTAACGATCCTCGTAAGACGTCGGCGAAGAGGTTGCCTGGGTGCGGTAACGGCGCGCAGGGGGGGGCGGAAGGACGCATTGCCTCGGCGTGATGACGCGAAGGCGGGGGCGTTGTGAGGAAATGGTTGCTGGGGCGTCGGGGCCGGTGTCAGCGTTAGGTTCGCTCGATCACTAATTTGTACGGCGTACGCCGGCCATTGCCCTCTATCTCCCAAGCGTCGACCCACCCGAGTTCGACGAGGCGCGCCATGGTCTTTCTAATGTCGCGCAGGAACTCCGACGTGTCGCGCTGATAGCCGATAACGGCGCTTAGCTTCTTGATGGATATCTGGTACTGCTTGGGTTGGCTGGCCAGAAAACGGTGTATGGCCTTGCCTGTATTGGTCAGCTGTTTTCGGATCGACCAGTTGATGTATGTGTACTCTTGCTCGAGCCAGTGCGCCACCGATGGGTGGAACTGGATGTAGATAAGAGCATTGTCGTGATAGGAATTCCACACGACCTCCATCAGCTTGACAGACGTCCCGCACCGGCTCGTATCCGAGACACTGGCACGCTCGAATTCGATGACCTGGGCCGCCAGGCGCTTTACGGACTTGAGACGGGCGTTGAGGTTGCGCCCTCCGCACGAGCCGCCACACTGGCGTTGGATGTCGGTGAGCATGCACTGGGTGATGTGAACGTCTACCAGCTCGGCGTTCTGGCGGGCGAATAATTTTGCTACTGGTACCGGCATATCCTCCGGGCGACCGGTCAGACGACTTTTGCGCAGGCGAAACAGCGCGATGAGGGTGTCTTCGTCGTAGACCGTCAGCGGGGGGCCGTGCTTGCGGCCCGACCCCCAACTGGTCTCGAAAGGGATGGCGTTATCGCTATCGAGCAGGTCTTGCTGCTTTCGGGGTGAGCCTGGGAGAAAAATCGGTATGCGGGTCAGAAGAGAGGGGTATTCCGACTCGGGCCGGAGCGGCATGTGGGTTACCCGCCCCTCCTGCTCCAAGCGCAACAGGTCGAGCTGAGCATCCTCGACAACAGAGTTGCTTGGTCGACCGCGATTCGGCCGTGCTTTGGGGGCTGACTGTGGCGGCGACTCTTCGCCGGCGCTCTGTTCACGGCCGCGCCGAGTTGCGCGCTGGCTCAGTTCGGTTAGGCGCTCCTGCAACCCTCCTTCGGTGGGCGTCTCGTCCTCACTATCACTCTGTGCAAGCCCGCTGTATTGCTTGGTCATTCTTATTGGCGCTCCGTGGCAACTCCGTACCTCGGGTTACGATTTTTGAACCGTAGGCCATCCCTTCTCGCTTGTCAACTGGCGACGTTTCCCGCTAGAGTTGGACTAAGGCGCCCCACCTTCTCTATTACTGTCCATCTGGGGCGTGGCCGCAGTTCCGTACGTATCCGCCCCGCTGGCACTTGGTTGATTCTTGTCATGGTGCGGCGGGCCTGCACACTAGACGCAAGGGAGTTCACCATGACCGTCGGTTCCGATGCTACCAAAGATCTTGTTCACCGCGCCGCACAGCTGCAGCGCGTGCTGCGCGACGCCAATCTCGACCCGCATACCAGAAAGCAAGTCGAGAAGCGGTACTCGCTCAAGGAGGCCGAACGGCTGGTGGGTCGAAGCCGCCAAGCCATTCGCGAGGCCGAGATGCGGGGCTACGCCCCCAAGGGGCCGGTTCCAAAACCGGACCTGGGCCCGAACAATCGGCGCTTGGGGTTCACGCTACAACAGATCAACGAGCTACGCGAGGCCTTTGGGACGCGGTTGCATCGGGGGGCAGATGAGGACCCAGTGGTTGTCGCGGTTCAGAACTTCAAAGGGGGCGTGGCAAAAACCACCACGGCGGTACACCTAGCACAGTATCTCGCGCGAGAGGGCTATCGGGTGCTGTTGGTCGACTGTGATCCGCAGGCCAGCGCGACCACCACCTTTGGTTACCTTCCGGACGTCGATATCCCGGTCGAAAAAACGCTGCTGCCGTACTTCACAGGCGAGAAGGCCACACTCGATTATGCGATTACGCCGGTCGAGTATTGGGACGGCCTGGACTTCATTCCCGCCAACCTTCAGACGTACACGGCGGAGTACACGTTCATTGGCGACGACTACGATCCGGAGATGCTGCTTATCTTGCGCGAGGGCATTCAGACAGTGGCCGATCGCTACGATGTGGTTGTGTTGGACCCGGCCCCCGCCCTTGGCTTTCTCAGCCTGAATGTCCTGAACGCGGCGAACGCGCTTATCGTGCCGGTGCCGCCCGGGCGATATGACTTGGCGTCGACCTCGGCGTTTCTGACCATGCTGCACGAGGCCTTGCAGACACTGGAGCAGCGCCTGGAGATGTCGGAGTACAAATTCGTGAAGCTGCTCATCACAAAGTTCGACGAGAATTCGTCTGCGGACATAGCAAACGCCAAGAATCTGCAAGCGGCCTTTGGCGACCACTCACTGATGAGAGCGAAAATGAAAACCTCCACGGAGATAAAGAATGCGGGCAATCACCTCAAGACCGTGTACGAGCTTTCGGAGCCCGTCACCTCTGCGAAGGTCCACCGTCGGGCGTTGACCTTATTCGACGCCGTGAACCACGAAATTGAGTTGCTGATCCGAGAGACTTGGCCTAGCCATGCCGCTGACCTGCGGGCCAAGGGCCTGGCGTAAACGAGGAGAGTTAACCATGGCGAAAAAACCCAATGCCAACGCATCACTTGCCGAAGAGGTGGCTACGCGGTTATCGGCCGGTGGCGACGCAAGCAGCTCCCCCGAGGGCAACACCTCCGGACCGCCCGAAGGCGTGCTTGAACATCGCAACAAAGTAGTGGCCTCACAGATGAACCGGGTGCGTGTGAACCAGGTCTGGGTGGACCCGAATCGGTGCCGTATCTGGGAGCGACATAATCGCGATTACAGCCTGCTCAACGAAGACCGCTGCGATGACCTTATTCGATCCTTTCAGGCGATGGAACAAAAAGAGCCGGCTGTCGTGCGGCCGGTTGAGGACGACTCGGGGTATGAGTTCGAGGTAATCTGCGGAGCCCGTCGTCACTGGACCGCCTCATATCTGGGTAAGAAGTACCTGGTCCAAGTCGAACGCCTGGATGACGAGCAGGCATTTCGCCGCTCGGATGCGGAGAACCGCGATCGGCAAGATATCAGTGACTATGAGCGCGCCCTGGATTACAAAAAGGCCCTGGACGCTTACTACGACAGCCAGCGGCAGATGGCCGATCGGTTGTCGGTGAGCGAAGACTGGCTGAGTAGCTACCTCAACCTGGCGTCCCTGCCGTCTCCCATCGTGGCCGCGTATCGAGACATCACGGAGCTGAAGGTGTACCACGGCAAGGAATATCAGAAGCTCCTGCGCGACAAGGCCAGCAGTCCGAAGGTCCTCGAGCGGGCCCGGGAACTGAAGGGCGAGGGCCTTGATGGCAAGACGGTCCTCAAGCAGTTGAAGGCTGCCGCCGCGCGCCAAAGGGGAGGGCGGCCGAAACGGCCGTCGCTAGAGGTCGCGGCGAAGAACAGTGGTGAACGGCTGGTGTATGCCGAAAAGGGCAAGCGAGAATTGGTGCTGAAAGTGAGCACTAGCGCCGGCGCCGACAAGGACGAAATGTGGGAGGCGCTAAAAAGCGCCATGGACCAGTTGATGGGCTCTGAGTGACGCCGCCGCGGGGAGTGCGCTAACGATGGAGGCGGCCTATATGGCCGCCTTTTTTGGAAAACTTGGAAATTTCCAAACTCGCCTTACCTTCCTGTTTCGTCGCGTGTTTTTGGCGTCTCGGTAAAAAAACCTCAACCCCTACTCCTGGTACCCCAGCCGCTCCAACAGCCCATCCAAAATGTCCATGTTCGCGTAGTGCAGCACCAGGGTGCCGGCCCCGCTCTCGCCCCGGGGTTGGAGCTCGACCCGGGTCCCCAACAGCTCGGTCAGTCGCTGCAGGAGGTGGCGGACATTCGGGTCGGGGTGCTCGCTCGAGGCGGTCCCGCCACTGGCCTGCGGGCGTGGCTGGCCACGCATCGCCGCCCGCAACGCGTGCACGGACCACCCCTCGGCAATGACCTTCCGCGTCCAGCGCTCCTGCTCCGGGCCCGACCGGCTGGCCACCAGGCGTGCATGGCCGACTTTGATGCGCCCGGCGCGCAGCTCGGCCATCACTGACGGCGTCAACTGGCGCAGGCGAACGAGGTGCCAGACGAGCGTGCGGTCCACCCCCAAGCGCTTGGCAATGGCCGGTGGCGTCTCGCCGTGGCCGTCGGCATACGCCTCCAGCACGGTATCGAGCAGCCCCAGGGCCGACTCCCCCACGTATTCGGCGGCCACCAGCTCGTCGGCGATCGTCTCGCTATGGGGGGCCCAGCGTACCGGCACCGTCTCTTCGCCGAGCTCCTGGGCCAGACGCCAGGTCACCACCCCGGCGAGGATCTCGTAGCGTCCCTGCGTGGGCGCTGGCCACAACACGGCCGGCGCGAGCGCCTCGAGGCCCAGCGCCTGGGCGCGCTGGCGGTCAGCCGCCGTGGGGGAGGGCACCGGTGCTTGGCGGCGCCGCGGCGTGGGCTTGAGCAGGTCCACCGGCATGTGGGTTCGGCGTTGTCCTTCTTCCACGAGCGAGCCCTCCTAAGGCCGTGACACGTATCACGCCCTTGGAGAATAGCACATCTCACCCCTGGCCTCGCATTGTGCATTTGCCTTCCCTCATCTATCTTTGTTGCATCTGCCGCACGGTATCCCCATGAATCCGGTCGCACCCGTCCCCGATCGCTCTGAAACGCTCGCCAAAACGCTCTTCCGGGCCGCCGCGGCGCTCGGGCTTACGGACACCGAGCTCGCATCCATCATGGGGGTGGACCGCTCCACGGTCCGCCGCACGCGCCAACGCGGCTACCTCGACCCCCAAACCAAGACCGGCGAAATCGCGGCCCTGGTCCTTCGGGTGTACCGGTCCTTGTACGCGTTGACCGGCGGGGCTCCGGCGGCGATGGCCGAGTGGATGCATACCGGCAACCGCCACGTGAACGGCATCCCCGCCCAACGGATGTTCTCACTGGTCGGGCTCGCCGAGGTGGTGGCCTACCTGGACGGTGTGCGGGCCAAGGTGTGACGGCCCTGTTCGAGGCTTCCCCCGGCCCGTCGTCTCCACTTTGGGAGGCGTGTGGTGGTGCCGCGCCGATACGGCCATGGGCCAGTGATGTGGTGCGGGTTGTCGAGAGCCAGGAGCAAGTGGCGACCATGGCCATCGTGGACACGCTGGCCGAACAGGCCCAGCTCGAGGAGCTCATCGAGGCCACGAAACCGCCGGCCCCGGAAGGGGCCGGGCGGCTGCACTACCTGCTGATGAGCCCGTTTCGCTACCCGCCCCTTCGCCACGGATCCCGTTTCGGGACACGCCACGAGCCCAGTCTGTTCTACGCCTCGCTCACGGTCGACACCACCCTGGCTGAGTGCGCCTACTACCGTTTTGTCTTCTTGGCCGGGATGGACCGACCGTTCTCTCAGACCCTGCGCAGCTTGCACACCACCTTCGTCGTCGGCTTCAGCGCCGAGCGGGCTGTCCTGCTCGATACTCCTCCCTGGACCCGCGACCGGGCGGCCATCAGCTCGCCGACGGACTACACAGTAAGCCAGGCACTGGGCGCCGCTATGCGGGCCGCCGACGTGGCGGCTTTCCGTTATCGATCCGCCCGCGACCCGGCCGGGGGGGCCAACGCCGGGGTGTTCTCTCCGGCGAGCCTGGTCGGCCCGCCGCGGGAGCTGCGCAGCTGGGAATGTCTGACTGATCCGGATCGAGTGGCCTTCCTGGAGGCCGGCACTCGGACCTGGTTCAGCTTCGACAGGACCGACTTCCTCATGGCGGGGGAACTGCCCACGCCGGCCCTCTGACCCATCGCGGCCCCATCCTCTCGCCCGGTGTCCCGCTCTGGGGACCACGCTTTCGCCCGCCCATTTCTTGCCAATAGCGCCAAAGACGTATATTTTTAACGCCACGGGAATGGCCGTGGGGCCATGTGGGCGATGCACTAATGAAAAACCCTTTCAAGAGCAGGGGGCGCGCTGGCGCCGCGGTCAAACAGACCGCCACCCAAGCGGCCCGACAGACCGCCAAAACGGCGGCCAGTAAGACCGCTGCCGCCAAAGGGGCCGCCCAAAAGGTGAAGGTCTCCGCTGGCGCGGCCCGGGCCGCCCAATCGGCCAAGACCGCCGGACCGGACCAGCGCGCCGGGGCCGGGGCCGACAATATCGCGGCTCTGGTCTACAACCGTCTGCGCGGATGGCTCGCGGTCCGGGGCCTTCGTTATTCGGTCGGCCTGAACCTGCTGCTGGCCGGCGCGGTGCTCGTGTTGACCGTCGCGCTGGCCCACGTGGCCAACCGCCCGCCGCCCAAACCGGTCTATTTCGCCACCAATCCGGACGGGACGATCACGAAACTCATCCCGCTCGACCACCCCAACGGCACCAAGGCCGCGCTGCTGAACTGGATCGGTCGGGTTGGCACGGACTGCTTCACCTTCTCGTTCGGCAACATCGAACGGAAGGTCTCTGAGTGCGAGCGCAAGTATTTCACGACGAAGGGGGCGGGGCAGTACCGTGGGGCGCTGGTCGATGCGCACATCATCCAGGACACCGAGGACCAGGAGCTGTTCCAAGAGACCAGCCTCAACGGCGCCCCGGTCATCGTCCAGAGCGGCCACCTGGGCAAGCGGCTGGCCTACAAGATAAAGGTGCCCGTCAACATCCGCGTCTTCGGCCCCAAGGTCAAAGACAACACGCAGAAACACAACTTGTATTTCCTTGTGGTGCGGGCGCCCACGGTGGCGATGCCCAGCGGCTATGCGGTCTCGCGCTTCCGAGAAGACCAGGGGTAAGCCATGCACCGCAAGGCCATGACCACGTTCGCCATTGTCTGCCTGCTCAGCGCGCCCATAGCGCGCGCCGGTCAGGGCAAGGGCGATGAGCAGCCACTGCCCGACACCAGCGCGGCCGGGGCCGACAAGGTACCGGCGCTTCAGGTACCTCCGGCCAACGAAGACGAGCTCCAGCAGGGCGCCCAAAAGAAGACACCGCTCTCGCCACAGCAAATCATCCAGTACCGTAAACACCAACAGGCCGTCGAGCGGGCCGAAAAACGCGAGGTCACCCCGGTCGTGCCGGTGATCAAGACCACGGTGATCGACCCGACCAATTTCAAGCGCCCCCCGGTGCTGCGCCTGCGTGTCGGGTACTCGACGACCCTGGTGTTTCGCGACTCGACGGGCGAGCCGTACAAGGTCAAGCCGCTGAACTTCGGTGACCAGAAGGCCTATAAGGTCAAACAAGACGGCGACAACGTTCTGACCGTCTACGCCACCGACGCCTATCAAGCCTCCAATATGACGGTCCAGCTCGACGGGATCGACGCCCCGTTGGTGCTCCATCTGGTCAACGGCGAGGACAAAGTCGACTACATGCGCTACTTCACCATCCAGCGCCTGTCGCCGGCGACGCGAAAGAAGCTCGCCCTTAAAGCCGGTCAGCCGGACCCCACCCCCGTGGTCAACGACCCCAACCTTCAGCACTTTCTCGACGATCTCCCCCCGGCCGGGGCGCAAATCGTTCCGGTCATGGAGCCCGGGGTGCAGGCCTGGTGGTTCCACCACAAGCTGATCGTGCGCACGCGCTATACGTTGACCTCGCCGGAAGGCACACCGCTGCACGGCGAGCATGGCTGGCGGGTCTACGAGATCTTCAACCCGCTAACGCCGATGTTGTTCCAGAAAGACGGCCACGACTATTGGGTCCATGTCGCGCTCGACGAGGTCCCAGAGATCGCACAGGTCGGTCGCACCGTCGGCGGTGGCCCGCCGAGCGACGACAACGATGGAGGAGATAAACAGTGAGACACAGGGTCGGTCGTCTCTACGTTGCCGTGGCGAGCATCGGGCTGTTGGGCGCCGCCTTGGGCCTGTTTGTCTCGCACGCTGAGGTGGGGCGTACGAGCGTGCACGCCTCGGTGCGTTGCATGGTGACCACCGACAACGGCACCGAGCGGGCCGGTGCCCTGTTGCCGAGCGGTGAGTGCATGTTGGCCTCGGGCGATGTCTACGACCACGAGGGCAAGCACCTGGCACCGGTCTCTGGGTCGGACCACCCCCATAGGCCGACGGCGTTGGGCCACAACCAATGCCTGGCGCTCGACGCGCTCGGCCACGTCCTTCGCAAGCGCGATGGCTCGGTGCGTGTTGGCGCCGCTGTCAACGGCGGGCTCTGCATGTTGCCCAATGGCTACGCCTTCAAGCGCGCACAGAAGGAGTCCGCTCAGTGAGCGCCGTCAAAGATGCATGGAAAGGCCTGCCCAAACGCAACCGCAAGATTGCGGTCAGCTCTGGGTTGGTCTTTGTCGCGATGGTCGGTCTGACCGTCTACCTGTTCTCCTCGGGCGGGTCCGGCACCGACCGCACAGCGGGCGAGTCGGCTCAATCGGAGCGGGCGGCCGGCCACGGGCGCCTCGGTGGGCAGTCGACCCCGGGCCTGGGCCAGGGTCAGATGGACCTCAACCCGCAGTACCGGCGCGAAAAGCGCGAACAGGAGAAGAAGCGGGCCGAGCAGACGCGCAAGAAACACAAGTCGTACTACCCCTCGCTGCGCCCAGACCTGCAGTTCAAAGGTCAGAACGGCAACCCCTCTTTGGCGTTGGGTGGCGACGGGGATAACGGCGCCGGCGCCAACGGTGGTGGCAATGGTGGCAGCGGCGCCAATGGGGGAGGGGACCGGCGGTTGGACCCCGGCCAGTGCGTGGTCACCGACGCCGACGGGAACGCCAAGCTCGACGACCAGGGCCAGCGGCTGGTCGGTATCCGCCTGCCCAATGGCCAGTGCATGCTGCCCAATGGGGACGTCTACAACGCCAAGGGCGTGCGCGTCGTGCACCACGACGTCGATGAGCCCGGGCCCGATTCCGCCGCCTCGACGTCGACCGCGGCCAACAATCGTCGGGCCAAACAAAAGCGGATAGCGGATATCAGCTCCTATCTGGGCAAGCTCGACAAGCAGGAGAAGGAGCGCGAGAAGGTTAAGCTGTCGAAGAAAAAGAGCAAAAGCAAAAGCACTCAGTCCTCGAGCGGCCACGCTCCGTCCGCCTCGCACTCGGGGGGCGCGTCTAAGGCGCCCCCTTCGGGCAAGCCGCCGTTCCACGGTTTCCAGCCGGGCAATATGCTCCTGGCCGTGCTGGATACACCTATCAACTCGGACACGCCGACCCAGGCGCGGTTTATCGTCGTCTCCGGTCCGCTGCAGGGGGCGACCATCCTGGGGACGCCCACCCTGAAGGGCAAATACGTTGTGCTCAAGATGAGCTACCTGTCCTGGAAGGATCACCACGCGAAAATCAACGCCTACGCCGTGGATGCGGCCACCCATCTTGGGGCCCTGCAAGGTAACGTGGACACCCATTTCGTGGCCCGCCTGTCGGCTGCGCTGGTCTATGGGCTCGCCAAGGGCGCACGCGATGTTGCGTTGAATCAGGGCACGACCACGACCACGGCCACCGGGAGCGTGGTCACCCGTCCCAGTGGGTCGACCAAACAGATCGTGCAGGCGGGCGTGGGGAGTGCCGCGGACGTGCTCACCCAACCGCTGAAAAAATACATCAGCCAGCCCAACACCGTGACCGTGCCGCGGCACACGGTCGTTGGCGTTATGTTCGCTGAACCGACCCCGGTGCCCTGGGCACCCGAGGCGGCCCTCAAGGAGGCTAGGCAGTTATGAGTGGCGACGACAAATCCATACCGAGCAACGCGGACGCGCAAGGTCAGTCCGAAGACATCGGCGACGTGCTGGCCGATATGCGGCGCTCGTTGGGCGAGCCACCGGGCGAGGAGGGTGCCTCGTCGGTCCCGTCGAGCTTCGACGACGTGTTCGACGCCGATCCGGGTGGGCCCGACACCGGCTGGCCCGAGGATCCGTCGGGGACGGTCCCGCCGGCGTTCGCCGTCGTTGATGAGGCGAACGATGTCGGGGACGAGGCGCCCGAGCCCGGTGCGCGTATTGATATCGACCTGCCCGAGCCCGGCGCGGGTGAGCCGGTGTCCGGTCACGAGCCCCTCTATGCGGGCGCAGAAGAGGCCGAGGACGAGGCGAGTGGTTCGGTCGTTGGGGAGGACTATCCGCCAGCGGTCGATGACGAGGACTACGCCGGCGATGCGGTCGATGGCTCCGAGGTCACCCAGGCCCTGTCCAACTGGGTCAGCGGTTCGGGTGCCGGCGCGAGTCTCGACGGCGCGGCGGGGGAGGGCGCCGAGCCCGATTCGAGCGGTTGGGACAGTGAGGGGGACCAGGCCGACGCGCCGCCGGTTACCGCGCCCGGCTCGATCGAGGACGAGGAGGATGATGTCCCGCTGGTGATGGAGGGGGGCGTTGATGGTGTCGAGGCGGGGCTGGCCGAATGGGTCAGCGGCCCAGGCGAAGCGCCGGAGCCCGACGTGCCCGACGAGGAGGCCTCGGGGTTTGAAGAGACGATCGACGAGGAGGCCGTCACTACGGGCGGCATCCCCGTGTGGGCCAAGGCGGTGGCGGGCGCCGTTGGGCTCGGCCTTGTCAGCATGGCCATTTATATCGGTTTCAGCCTCCTATCCGGCGGTGCCAGTGATGCGCCCGCGCCCCAGGCGCGGCGAGCACCGGTGCACCCCCACCAGGCGGCGCCTTCGGCGGGCTCGGCGTCCCACGCCGCATCGCACCCCGCTGACCCGCTGAAGGCGACCGCTCCTTCCAAGGCCTCGCCCGCCGCGGCCGCTGACGAAGGAGCGTCTCCCAGCAACAGCGCTCAACCCCAGGCCTCGCCCCCGCCGAGCGTGGCGTCCCAAGCGCCACAGTCCGCTCGCCCAGGTCAGACGAGCGCCCCGGCACCGAGTCCCTCGACGACCGCGGGCGCCTCAGGCCCATCCACGGCCACTGATGTGCCAAGCCCGTCCACCGCGCAGATGGCGTCGGCGATGCCCGGGGCTGCCGATCTGACTATGCCCAATCTGTCTGGCTTTCCGTCCGGGCCGGGCGCCGATACCACGGCGGAGAGCGATGCGCCGGGTTCGTCGGCGGTGGCGGCGCACGCGGGCACCTCACCCGTCCCAGCGAAACAGCTCCAGGCGCTCATCGATTCGGCCGTCGCCAAGCGCACCCAGACGCTGGAGCAGAGAATCAAGAACATCAGCGCCAAACTGGCCGATGTCGAGGGCGAGGTCTCCTCGAGTGCAAAGCCCTCCAAGGCTTCGTTGGGGGCCTCGCGCCAGCTCGACCCGAAGACGATCGCCGAGCTGCGCCGTTTGGTCGCCGAGCGCCGCAGCGACCACCACAAAGCGCCGGCGCACAAACGCCCAGTGCACAAGGCCCCGGCCCACAAGACTGTCCATCATCGTCGACATCATCGGGCCCACCATCGGTCGGGCGGGCGCCGGCACTACACCCTCGTCGGCGCGGTCTCCGGCCGGGCGGTGCTCGAGCACGAGGGCAAGACCGTGACCGTGTCCGTCGGGGACAACCTGACCGGCTACGGTCGGATTACGCGCATCGGGGCCGACGGGTGCGTCTACGCGCACAAGGGCGTCATTCGCACGCCGAGCGCGACGTGTCCGCAGGAGGACTAGGGCTATGCATCAGACCGCCACCCGCTTTATCCAACTGTTACATGCCTCGGGTCAGCTGATCACCGCAGTGGCGGTATTGGGCGGCATTGTCATGGGGATCGTCGCAATCCATTTTCTGATGCAGGCGAGCGATCCACACCGGCGCGCGCCCCACTCACTGCGCACGGTCGGCCTGGCACTGGTGGCCTGCGGGTGCCTTCTGAACATCGGTTACACGGTCAACGCGCTGCGCCAGACCGAGTTCGTCAGCGACGGAGCCTACCCGAGCGGGGCGCAGATGCCCACGATGTGGCGCACCAACGATGCCTTCTCATCGGATAACGAGACGGTGCTGATGGCCACGTTGGTGACCAGTTTGTTCGCCTTTGTCGGGTACACCGGGATTGTGCGCGGGATTTTCATGCTCCCGCGTATCGGGCGCCCGCCCCACCCGGCGGAGGCCAGCAAGGTCTTCGCGTTTATCTTCTTCGGCGGGCTCATGCTCGAGCCCGCCAAGGTGGCCAGCGGGATCGCCTGGCTTATCGGCGCCGCGCAACCGATGGCCGATTTTCTCTCGAAGGCTGTTTAACGGGCCCACTCGGGCCTTCTGTGACTAAAGAAGGAGTGCACAACATGAAACTGAAAACCGTGGGGACGAAGACCCGTTTGGCTACGATGGCCGCGACGGTGGGCGTGAGCGCGTTGTCGGTCTCGGCCCCGGCCCATGCGGCCGGCCTGACCGGGATCGTCGACAGCCTCACCAACTTCTTCCACTCCCTGGGCGTGTTCGCCATTGCCGGGGCGTTCTTGCTGGGCATTGCCAGCGGTCTGATGACGATCCATTACTTGCGCGAGCTGGGCAACCAGCAGCGCCCGCCCGGCACGGCGATGAAGTTCGGTGTCTACCTGTTGGCCACCGGCCTGTTGCTCGGCTTCGGCGGGTTCCTGACCATGACCCAGCAGACGGCGACCGGGTCGTCCAATACGACGAGCCAGTCCATTCAGCAGTCGGACTTTGGTATGTGAGTCGATGAGCGAGCAGGCACCGCCCGCAGGCCACGACGGGTTTCGCTGGGGGCACATTCCCCCAGCCCCCGTGGAACCGGCACAACAAAAGGCGCTCTTTGAGGCTGAAAAACAGGCCCTGCCCCGGTTGATCCAAGACCAGGGCGGGGTCTGTCGCGCTTGCGGCTTCCCCGCGGGCCGGGCCTTGCGAGGCTACCGAGCGCCCGAGCCTCCCAACGCCCCCTGGGTGGGGGTCTGCCCATTGTGCCTGGCTGCGCTGGATTGGTCGCGTGCGCCGCGGGCGGCCCGGCTGGTCTACCTGCCGGAGCTCTCGCCGGCGACGGTGAGCCTGACGCAACACAGCTTGTTCTCGGTGATGTATGGGCCGAACGAGGACAAAGCCGACACGGCCGACTTGCTCTTCGATCAGATCCAGGCCCGCGGCCGGGATCTGGAGACCTTGTTTGGTTACTTCGAGGCGACCCCCGAGATGGTGTGCGAGGCATACTGGGGCCTTAGCGAGGCCGAGCGTGCTGGCGCGCCTCGGCTGGTCGAGCGCATGCGCGTAGTGATCCCACCCCAGGAGCTCGGGCGCGCATTGGAGTATTGGCGCGCCAAGGTCTACCCGCAGTGGAGACAGGGGCGTGGCCAATAAAGTGCTGGACCCGGTGCGTCGTCCGCCGCGTCGGGTGCCGTTGGCCGAGCGCATCGGCGTGGCGTGGTTCGACGACCCGGAGCGCCCGGGGGCGGGCTGGGCCTGTGTCCAAGGGACCGAGCCGCGGCGCATCGACGGGCCCCAGGCGTTGGCCCTGGACTATACCTGGGCCACGAACTGGGTCGGCCAGCCCGGCCCACCGCCGTACGGGTCGCATGTCCGCGATGAGCACTTCTTGGGTGTGGCCCTCGGCGCCTTGGCCGACCAATGGGGACTGGGGGCCTCACGCCAGGATGTGGCGCCCTCCGATCGCGTCGCCGTGCTCGCCGAGCTTGCACGGCGGCTCGTCAATCTGGTCACCCGCCACTACGGGGAGCCCGTCACAGGTGATGGGCGCCTTCGCATGCCCGCGAGCCTGTTCGACTGGGTTCGCGATGCGCTACGCCACAAGAGCCCTCCCACGCCGATGGGTTCGATTGAGGCCGACCAGGCCCTGCGCGGGGCTTACCTGCTCGAGCACATCAGCCCGATCGATCCGGACTACCGTACCCAGGCGGTCGAATTTCTCTTCCCGCGGGCCCGCTATGCCCAGATGCTGCTGGGTCTGCGCGGGCCGGCGGCGGGCTCTACGTTCGAGCCCTACCGCGGCCTGGTCCCGCGGGGCTACAGCGAGCCGGGACCGACCGGCGAGATCTACCGATTTTTGAGTGGCCTGGCCTCACGCCAGCCGGCCTTGGTGGAGTTGCACTTCAAAACGACGGACCGCACAGTCGGGGCCCTCATGGGGCCGGTTTCTCGACACCGTCTGCGCACCTGGTTCGCGGCCGAGGAGGCCGCCCAGTTGGCCGCCTATGGCCAGGTCGCCGTGCGACGGGTCTTTGTCGCCGAGCAATACAGCCCGTTGGGCGCCGGTGCGCTGGCGCTGCCGCGCGAGGGCCAAGCCGGCGAGGTCGCCCCCTCTTACGGGGTGCTCAGCGAACTGCACTGGCGAGCGTTGGCCGATCCCAATATCGGCACGGGGGAGGCCGTGGCCCACAGCACCGGCCCGATGCCGGCCAGGGCCGTATGGGTGGCCACGTGGGACCGGCTGCTGTGCCTGCAAGCGGCACTCGCCTTCCACGCCAAAGGCCTTCAGGTCAGCCGCTACGGGCAGGGCCGGGTCAGCGTCCAGGTCCCGTTCGATGGCCCGGAGACCGCCGCGGCGGTGATGGACCGGTTCTGCCTGCAGGTGGCGCGCCTATGAGCGAGGAGACCGGCCAGTGGCCCGTCGAGCCGGTGTTGCGCGCGCTGCGTGACATCGACCAGCCGGTCGTGGTGCCGCACCTGCACGAGTACGACCTGTCTCGTGGCGGCCAGTGGGGACTGCGCTTGCATTTCGATCGGGTGCTGGACATCCCCGCCCCCGAGCAGCGGCGCCAGTATCTGCGCGCGCTGGACAAACACCTGATGGAGGAGTCCGATGCTTCAGATGTTCAGTGAATGGTGGGTGCGCATGGCCCGCATGACGATGGGCCTGAGCCCGTACGATTACCTCATGCCGGAGGACGACATCGACGAGCGCACGTTCGTGTGCAAGGACCAGTCGTTGATGAGCATCATCAAGGTCAAAGGCTTGTTCAACATCCCGGGCGAGCCGGAGGTCAAAAGAGCCGAGGCCGCGGTGCACAACCTCATCAAGACCTACGTGGTGGGCGGGGGTCACAGCCTGAGTTCCCACTTTGCCTCCGATCCGGCGGGCACGCGTGATTACCTCGAGCACTGCATGGTCCCGGCGCGCAACGCCGCGCGGGCCATGGACGTCGATATCACGGACATCATCGAAGAGAACATCGACCAGGCGGCCGAGTCCTGCGTCTACGAGGAGAACTACCTGGTGCTGTGGACCCACCCCGCGGCCGTGAACAAAGAAGAGCAGGTCGAGGGCCGCAAGCGCCTGGCCAAGCGGATGAAGGAGGCGCCGGTGGCGACGATGGAGGGGCGCAACCTATTCCTGGCGATCGACACGGTGGTCAACCAGCACGAGGGCTTCGTCGACCAGGCGCTGGCCGAGCTGGCCGACTCCCACCTCGATGCCGAGGTGGTCGGCCGCCACGAGGTCGTGGGCACCATGCGCCGCTGGGCCGATACGACGGCCACACACGACTGGCGGCCGGTCCTGCACGGCGATACCGTCCCGCCACGCGAGGCCCTGCCCGGGGCCCCGCCCCAGGACATCTCCACGTTGCTGTGGCCACGCATCGACTGGCAGGTCGGGCGCACCCCCATCGAACCGGTCGACGAGGCGCCCCAGTTCGCCCGGATCGGTCAGCGCTTCTATGGCGCGGTGCTCGTCTCGCTCTATCCACAGGACCTGCACCGGTTCCACAGCCTGTTCTCGCGGATACCGCGCAAAGTGCCCTGGCGCATGGCCACGCACATCAACGGCGGGGCGGACCAATTCCTGGAGGCGAGGCGGCTGCTGACGCGCTTTACACACTGGATGAGCGGCGACAATGCGGGCATTCGCCGCGACCTGGACCGGGTGGAGTCGGATCTGAACGGCACGGACGAGGACCCCCAGACCTATGACCGGGCCCGGGTGCAGACGCACTTTGTCACCTGGGCCGACTCGCTGGAGGGCCTGCGCCGCCAGATGAGCGCGCTCACCCAGGCGATTGAAGGCTGGGGCGCCCCCACGCTCGAGCTGGACAATATCGACCCGGGCGCCTCGGTGATGGCCAGTGTCCCGGGGGCGATGTATCACAGCACGGCGGCGCCGTCGTACGCTCGGATCCAGGATATCGTGCGCATGCTGCCGGTCTCGCGCCCGACCTCCCCCTGGGAGCAGGGGGCGATGATTTTCTCGACCACGGACCAAAAAGCCTTCGCGTACCAGCCGGGCTCGCATTTGCAGGCGGCCCATATCGACCTGTTTTTCGCCAAATCCGGTAACGGCAAATCCGTGCTCTCCAACGCCATCAACACGGCGATGATTCTCAAAGGCGGGACGGACCAGTTGCCGGATATCGCTATCTTGGATATCGGCCGTTCGGCGGCCGGCCAGGTCCGCATGATCAAGAAGCGCCTGCCGAAGTCCCGGCGCCACGAGGCGGTGGTGCACCGTATGACCATGAGCGAGGAGTCCTCCTACAACGTCATGGACACGGACCTGGGGGCGCGCAGTCCGCTGCCGCCTCACCGGGCCGCCATCCGCGACGTCATTGACCAGTTGCTCACGGCCCCGGGCGAGCACCTCCACCAGGAGCTGCACCGGATGATTCCACTGGTAATCGACCGTACCTTTGCGACGTTCTCGGACCGCAGCGAGCACGGCCGGCCCAAACGGTACACACCTGGGCTGCTGACAGACATCGACCCCCTGGCCCAGAAGGCCGCGCGCGACCAAGGCTGGACCCTGGACGCGGATACGACCTGGTGGGAGGTGGTGGACGGGCTGTTCCGGGCCGGCTACCCGAACGAGGCCATCGTGGCGCAGCGCCACGCCGTCCCCACGCTGATGGACATGGTCTCGGTCGTCACTACCGACCAGGTCATCAGTTCCCAATATGGCAAGAAAAGTGGCATGCGGCTACGTGAGGCGAGCGAGGAGACGGTCGCAGAGGCTTTCGCGCGCATCCTGGGCGCGGCGCTCGATGAGCTGCCGGTACTCAAAGGCGTCACCCAGATTGACTACTCGCGCGGGCGCATCAAGGTCATGGACCTCAATGATGTCGCCCCCAAGGGCGGAGAGGCCGAGGAGCGCCAGACGGGCATCATGTACACGGTCGCCCTACAGGCAATGACTGGCCATTATTCGGTGGACCTGGAATACCTGGACCACTACGACGACCTATATCGGGACTACCACGAGGCAAGGATTCGCCGGATTCGCAGCGAGGCCAAACGGGTGGTGTGCGACGAGCTCCACCGCGCGCCCCCGCGGATTGTCCGCGTTTTGGAGCGCCTCGTGAAGGAAGGCCGAAAGAACAAATTCTCGGTCGGGCTCATCAGTCAGCGCCTGGCCGACTTCTCCGAGGCTCTGGTGGTCGAGTCGACTAGCCGGTTCATCCTGGGCCAACCGGAACCCCAAGAAATCGAGGGCATCAAGGCGGCGTTCCACATGTCGGAGACGGGCATCCACGCGCTGACGTCCAATATGGTGCACCCGCCGAGGGCCGGCATCGGGTCGGCATTCCTGGCGATGTTCGCCACAGAAAACGGCCTCTGCACTCAGGTCGTCCGCATGAAAAAGGGCCCCCGCGAGTTGTGGTCCTACTCGACCACGCGCGAGGACACGGACGTCGCCGAGGCCGTCGAGGCCCTCGTCGGCGAGGAGGAGGCCGAAGCCGCGTTGGCCTATGCCTATCCCGGGGGGTCCATCAAGTCCGAGGTCGCCCGGCGCGCGAAGACCGTCGGCGCGAAGTCCGATGAGTTCATGACGGAGTCCCAGAAGAAGTCGCTCATCGCCCAGCTCGCTGACGAGATCGTCGCGCGGTACACGTCGCGGCCGGATAGGGCGGCGTGATGGCGGCGGGCCGCATTTTTTGGGGGGCCGTTTGGTTGGCTTTCCTTTGGTGCTGGCCGCCGGTGGTTGTGCGCCTCCTGGGGGGTGCCTGTTATGCCCTTTGACTGTGTACACAATCAAGTTTTTGCCCGCCTCCGGGCCAATGAGGCCCAATGTGGGCCACCGTGTCCCACATTGGGCCACCGTGTCCCAATGTGGGCCATTGCGACCCAATGTGGGCCAACTCGGCGGCCGGCGCGGCCCCAGAGCGCCAGAGGCGCGACAGGTCAGAGACGGGGGCAGCCGCGCGGGGTAGTAGGGTGAGGGGCAACGGGCCACGCGGGCGACGGTCTAGACCCTATCGGCCGGTCACGCCCAGGGGGTCGGTACGTCGGCGCCCGTATTGGTCCTCTGCCAATAAGACCGACAGCTTGGGAACGGGGCATACTGCGAACGACGCTCACTCGCCACGTGTCGAAGGTGTACACACTTTACTGTGTACAGTTTCGACATCGCGCTAAGTCATTGTTTGGTCGTTCCGCCGAAACCCAGGTAATTGTTTTCTCGGTGTTTTCTTCGCCGCTCGCCGGAACCTTCATCATGTCGAAGGTGTACACACTTTACTGTGTACACTTTCGACATCGCCACAGGAATAGTACGGAAATACCCGCTTAAAGACCGCAGCTGTCCTCTGCCAATAAGCCCGACAGCTTGGGAACGCGGGCTACTGCGAACGACGCTCACTCGCCACGTGTCGAAGGTGTACACACTTTACTGTGTACACCTTCGACATGGCCACATGGATAGTACGGCAATACCCACTCAAAGACCGCAGCGGCGCTAGTCCTGCTGGCTCCTTTCTTCCTGATTCAACTCCCGCAGGAACGTCTCCAGCGCGGCATGCTGGGCGGGCGCCAGCGCCTTCTCCCCCTGACCCCTCCGGCTCCCATAGCGCTTACCGAACGTCGCCCCGCTGCGCTGCCCCATCAGTAAGGCCCCGAGCGGTTCGTCCATCGCTCCCTTGCGTAGCCCAGTGGCGTACTGGTGGCGCCCCGTGTACAACGTGATGGTCTTTCCCTTCCCTGGAAACACGGCCTTATTGGCTCTGTACAGCGCTTGGCGACAGCCCTCATAGAAGGCGTCCCAGGCCCCGTGCTCCTCGATCTGCCCAACCACATACAGATGGTTCCGGATGACGCCGATTTCCTCGTAGCCCAGGTGCCACAGCGGGATGTAGCGGTACCCGGTCTCCACGGCCTCTAGCTCCAGCGCCAGTTGGTCGTTGCCTGCGCCTTGTTTGCCGTTGCGGGCCCGGAGAAAGTACCGGCCTTGGACCCGGCGCAAGGACGCGCCAGGCCATTCCGAGGGCCGCAGGCCGGTTAGCGCGCCGGCCTCTAGCCACAGCGCGCATAGCGGGCCCCAGGTCGGGGCATTGTCTTGGAGCCACTGCGTCAGCTTCGCCAGTTCCTCGGCGCTTAACTGCTTTTGCCTCATCGCCGCGGTGCGTTTGGGCGTCTGGGCTTGGCCGTAGCGCGCCTGCCACAACTCGTGGGCCACGCGCGGGTAGGGGCAGACGGCCTGGATGGCGGCTCTATAGCGGCACCAACTTGACGCGGCCACGCGGGGCGCCAAGTCCACCGCCATCCAATCGATTAGCGCCTTCCACTCTCTCTCCTCGCCCGGCCACCACGTCCGATCATGGCGAGCATGGCGCCGATATTGGTTCACGACACTCCGGGCTGTCTTTTGGTAGCCGGGGGAGGGTGTTCGGGGCACCGCGGTGGCTGGCGCCTGGGTTGGTGGGTTCGATCGGTTGTTCATCCCTTTAGCCTACCCGGGAACCCCGCGGCTCGATAAGCGCCAATTTCCCGCCTGTCCTGCCTTTACAAGGCGGTTTTGCCAGAGTACGCTTATTTCGCTCTAGTGCTAAAAATATGTATCATAAGCGACATGATAAAACTCACCTGGACCGCCACGATCGGCCTGCTGGCCCTGGCGGGGTGCGCCACGACGCCCCCGCCGAAACCGCCACCGGGCAAGACGCCGCTGCAGCAAGCGTTTCTCGAGTCCTCGCGCGAGGTCGCCTCTTCGGTGCGTACCCTCTCCGAGATCAGAAACGCTCAGCTGCTCAACGATGACCAGTCGCCGGGCCTCAAACAAGAGCGCATCAACGCCGACCACCTGCCAGCCGGGCTCGACAAGCCCATCAGCCTGGAGTGGCACGGCGAGGCCCTGCCGGCCCTGAAGCTCATCGCTCAGCTGACCGACTACGGCAGCGTGCGCCCTTATGGCACACCGCCCCAGGGGGGGGCGGTCGTGAAAATTCGCGCCAAGGCGCGCCCGGCCTACGACATTATTCGCGACATCGGGGCCCAACTCGGGCGCCGCGCCGAAATCCGAGTCCTCCCCCAAGGTCAAGGCGATCATGGCGTCATCGAGGTCTTCTTCCGTGGAGGCCACGATTCATGAGCCGACGGGGCGGAGTTCGCGCGGCGATGCTCGCGGCGCTGTTTGCGGCCGCCCCGACCGGTGCTATGGCCGGGATGCCGCATGAGGACCCGTCCTCGCTGCCGACGCCGGCGAACGTGCTGTATATCCCCGATGACGGTACGCAGGCTCGTCCTGAGGCGCTGGACCATTTGATGAACGCGACGTCCGGCGAGGACGACTCGCGCAACTCGCAGATGCCCGACCTTCGCAAGAAGGCATTTATCTCGGCCGCCCGCAGTGCTGGGGCCCAAGCTGGACTCTATTGGCGCGCACATGAGTTGGAAAAGCAGCTGATGAAAATGCGCCCGTTTCTGGACCGCATCTACAACGCCGCTCTCCAGGCGGTGTTAATCCAACACAAGAATTATTACATCGTCCCGCCGGTCATCAGCGGCAGCGCCGGCGGGATGCGAAAAAACGACAGCGGCCGCGTGCTGCGCATTGCCGAGCAGACGTTTCGCATCGAACGCGCCCCCTATTTCGTCGTCAACCCGCCCACCTGGCGAGACTATCTGACGTTGTCGGTGCCCGCGCCGAGTTCACACCACGTTCTTTTGCCGAGCTCATCCGCCGAGCGCGCCGTCTGGAAGAAAGGCGTCAAGGAAGGCTGGAAGTCCGGCGTGCGCCAAGCTGACATGCTTTTGCGCACGCGCCTGGCCCGGATGACGCGTGACATCGTCGGGATGGTGCGCTACCACATTCTCGAGAGCCGCCACATGGTGTCCAAACCGCTCGTCACCGAGCGCTATTACCCCGTCTCCGGCGGCGGGAAACAAATGTCCATTCAGGACTCGATTATTCGCATCAAGTCCGACCCGGCGCTCAACGCCAACCGCGACGCGTGGCGTCCGCTCCCGCAGCTGCCCGATACACGCTATCTGTTCCCGTCGGCCTATCGCCACCAGCGGGGGACCACTCAGTGAATACCGTGACGTCCTTCTCCAGTGGTGATCAGTTCGAGGCGTGGGCCCCCGGTGCGGCTCCGGGCTTCGACGGCAAGCGATTCAAGGAGCTGTTGCTCTACCTCGAGCGAAATGGCGGGTTCGACGATATCTATGTCGCCGCCTACGAGCCCATTATGGTCAAAGCCGGGGGAGCCCTCAGCCGCGTCGTCCCCCGCGAGCTTGAGGAGACTGAGCTCTACGCCATCTTGCAGGTGGTCTACGCGGAGAGCGCACAGACCGAGCTGGTACGCGGCCAGGAACTGGACTTCTCCTACGAGCTGCGCCACGACCGCCAAGAGCGTTATCGCTACCGCGGCAGCGCTGCTCTGCAGCGCTCACGCCGCATGGACCGCGCCCCGTCATTCGTGCTGCGCTCGATCAAGCCGACGCCTCCCCATATCAGCGAGGTTGGTCTCACGCCCGAGTTTGTATCAGGCCTGTTTCCCAAGCAGGGGTTGGTGATCGTCGCGGGCGAGACCGGTTCGGGTAAGTCCACGCTGCTCTCCAGCGCCATCCGCTACTTCGTCGAAGAGTTGGCCGAGGACAAAGTGATGCTGACTGCCGAGGCGCCGATTGAGTATGTCTACGACGCCGTGGACAAGCGCAACAATATCATCTGGCAACGTGAAGTGGAGGCCGATGGTTTCGCGCCCGCGGTGCGCAATATGCTTCGCCGCAGCCCCGACTTCATATTGGTCGGTGAGATGCGTGATGCCGCTACGGTCGAGGCCGGGATTCGGGCCTCCATGACGGGGCACGGGGTCCTGGCCACCGTCCACGCCAACAGTGTGGTCGAGATATTGCGCCGTATGGCCAACGAGTTCCCCGGCGAGGAACGTGATGCCCGCTTGCGGGAGATCGTCGCCAATATCCGCGTTGGCATCGTTCAGTACCTGGCTCGACGGACCACCGGCGGGCGAGTGCCGATACGCGGCTACTTTTTCTTCGACCAGCAGACCCGAGCTGACTTGCTTGCGCTCGGTACCGAAGAGATGCTCGCCGAGCTCGAGCGCCGCACGCGCGAGCGCGGCAACACCATGCTCGATGATGCCCGCGCCAAGCATGCCGAGGGCCTCATCAGCGATGAAGAGTACCAATTTATCCAAGCGGGAGTTTGACTCATGCTCAAGTTTCGCGATGAACGCGTCTTCAATCTTTGGCGCAATACACCGCGGTGGCCCATGGCCGGGGCCGGCCCGATCGCTGTTCCGACCGCCCTATTGGTGCCATGGGTGCTCGGGGTGATTCTGCCGCTCCATAAGACCATTCTATATCCGACGGCTCTGCTCACCGTGGCCTACATTGCCGCACGTGTGCTCAAGGTGCCGTTTCGCCGGGTCCCGGCTTATCTGGCCCAGTTCCTGCGCGGGCGGCGCTATAGCGGCGTCGCGGTCCGGGCGATGCGCTCTCTATTAGGTGTCGTCGCTTTGGCTGGGCTCGTGGCCTGGGTGCCGACCGCCCACGCCGAATTTCGCCTCGTCGTGCCATCCAAGGCCAAACAAAAGGCCAGCGCCGCCCACCAGCAGGCCAAGCGCCCAGCCACGCTGGATGACGTCATTCAAGGCTATGGCCATGGCATGCGGCTCTCCGACGCGGTTGACGCGATCATCCCCGGCGATTGGAAGGCGACATTCACTTCCACGAAACTCGCCCACAAGCCGGTGGATTGGGTCTCGCACGATCGCACTGTTCGGGACGTTTTGGCTTATCTGTCCAACCAAGCCGGCGCGCAGTTCGCGGTCAACAAAGAGGCGGGCACTATTCGTTTCTCTCCCGTGGCCCGTGGGTACACCATGACGGCCCACGGGGTGGTGCGTTCCTCAACCCTGCCCACCTACACGTTGCGTTCCGGTCACATGCTCAAAGAAGAACTCGCTCGCTGGGCCAAAGCCGCTGGCTGGCATGTTGGTGATTGGCCCGAGCGCTATGAACACAAGGACTACCCGATCACCGTTGACGCACCCTTCCGAGGGCGCTTCCAACACGTGGTGACCGCCGTGGTAGACGCCTATCAGAAGCGGGGTGGCTTGAAAGGCATCGTCCCCCATTTCTCGACCGCCAACAAGGTCGTCAGCTTCGAGCTTATGCATTGAGGACATCATTTATGCGCATCAACTCCCTTTGGCTGGTTGTCGTTGCCGCACTTGGACTGGCTTTGGCCGGGTGTGCCGGCTCGCAGGTCCGTCATCAGACGGACGCGAAACTCAATTCGCAAAACGTCCAGGCCAAGAAGTATCTCCAGTCCGCCACGTCGTCGAGCGGCAAAAAGGACGGGCCGGTGGTGACCGATACCCCGTGGGTTTCTGTCAAGCCGGTAACCACGAAAACGAAATTGCCGCCCATCTTTCATAAGCGGGCTGCACTGAGCGAGCCATATCCGACCCAGGTGCAGACTGTGCTGGACAAGCTCCGTCAGGTCACGGATCTGCATATTACGCTCCAGCGCGACGTTATCGAGCGTCCCGCCTTGCAGGATGTCCTCGCACAGCAGGCGAGCACCATGACCTCCACGACGGACTCGACCGGCGCTGCGGCCTCGTTAGCCAACCAGCAGCAAAACCTCGGTGAGACCCAGGTCACTGGGGCGAGTTTGCCGAAGGTTAAAATTACCGTCTCGCATACTGGCACGGTGCAGTCCCTGCTGGATGCAGTGGCCGCTGCGCTGCAGTGTGACTGGCGGTATGAGGCCGATCAGCACCGCATCGTGTTCTATCGCTATGTGACGCGGTATTACCACCTCGTCGGCTTTCCCGGTACCGACAGCACCAACAACACAGTCACCACCGGTAGCACGAGCGATGGGGGGTCCACCTCGTCGGTGACCTACGGCGGCAACCAGTTGTCGAAATGGAAAAACCTCAAAGACGGCCTCAAATCTCTGCTCAGCGCGGACGGGCGCTATATTGTCGATGAGACCTCCGGAACCGTGCTTGTTCGGGATCTGCCGGACATCATGAAGCGGGTCAGCCACTATATCGGGGACCTGAACAGCTCGGCCAAACAGCAAATCGCCATCGATGTGCGCGTCTATCGCGTCTCCGTCGATTCCAGTGACACGCGGGGCATCAACTGGGGCCTGCTATTCGAGTCGAGCGGCTTTAAGGCGACCCTGACCTCCCCGCGCGGCAATCTGACCAACGTCTCGTCACTGGTGCTGGCCTCGCCCGACTCGGCCACGGGCAACTGGAACGGCTCGCAACTGTTTCTCGACTCGCTGAGCAAGCTCGGCAAGGTCAGCGTTGTTTCCACGACAACGTTGCGTACGGTGAACCATCAAGCCGTGCCCTTTAATTCCACACGCACCATCGCTTACGTCAAGAGTACGCAGGTGCAGAGCACCGCCAACGTTGGTACGACCACCACGCAGCAGACGGACTCCGTTGACGTCGGATTCAACGTGAACGTGATGCCCGACATTCAACCCAACAGCCGTGATGTCCTCATGCAGGTGGGTATGAGTCTCAGCGCGCTGGACGATCTCAAGACCATCAGCAACAACGGCTCCACCGTCCAATTGCCCGAGGTCTCGCGGCGCAACTTCCTCCAGCGCATCTGGCTGCGCTCCGGCCAGTCGCTGGTCGTGGCCGGATACCAGCAGGTCAACACTTCGCTGACCAAGAGCGGGGTGATTACCTATGACTCCTGGGGCGCCGGCGGGCGGGCCGATGCGGCGAACACGACCGATACGCTCGTGATCGTGCTCACGCCGCACGTGCGCCGTATCGGTAACGATTTTGCGAGTAACTAACACGGACGCGACGGGATGATAAGAGCTGACATCGACGGTCGTGAGTTTCTCCTCGGGCTCGTTTGGTATGACCTGCTCGAGGACGCACCAAAACGCGAGATTACCCAGCGTTTGAAAGAAAACGAGGGAGCTCGTTACGGCGTGGTAATGCATGTGGACGCCGCGGCCGGTCCAATCTCATCGCTCGGGGTGGTGCCTGGCGACGAACAGCTCGGTCGGGGGAAGCGTTTTACGCTCGCCGGTTCGGTAGCCCGCCAAGAGAACAAAGCGCTGTTGCTATACCCTATCAGCGAATCCCTGTGGTGGGGTTGTGCAATCGCCGAAGGGGCGGTTATGCGCGGCGGCGACTTCTACGGCGACCCGCAGGCCGTCACAGAGGCCGCGCGCGGCTTTCTCCAGTCCGACCCGACGCTGCCCGTTTGCGGTACGCGTCTTGAGGAGTTGGGGTTCGACACCTACGAGGAGCGAGATCTGTCCGCCATGCTGGCGGACCCCGCCTCACTGGTTCCGGTCGGTGTGGTTCGCCCCGCCCGCGTGCCGCCGGCCCTCACGGGTGCCGCCACGCTTGCCGCGTTGGTGGTGGCTGGGTATATCACCTATCAGTGGTTTGCCCCGAGCACGCCCAAAGCGCCGACAGGGCCTACTCCTGCGCAGCGCGCACGCATGCGGTTGCAGGCCTATCTGCACCGCGTCGATCGCAAAGCCTATGCAGGGCTCCCGTCGGACACCGAGTGGGTCCGCGCGCTGGCCGCACAGCTCAATGCCCCCGAGTATCCGTTGTTTTTCCACGGCTGGCGGCTTATCGGCGCCAAATGTAGCGTAGCCGAGTCCGGTTGTTCGTTGATTTGGCAGGCATACGGTCCTGGGAATGTGAGCGATTTGTCTACCCGACTCGGGCGACCGTATAACACCTTTCAGGTCAACATCGATGGCACCACCGCCCAAGCGGAGTTGCCATTCTCGACAATGCATCCGCCGGTTCGGATTGACTCGCCGCACTCGAGTCGCGGTCGCTTGAAGGCTCTATCCGATCAGACGACGATCGCCAACCGTTGGGCGGAATCCATGCGAGCCTTGCACCTTCAGTATCCCACCCTCCAGTGGAGCGGCGGTGCGGTGACCAAGCTCAACGGCATTAACCCGGCCCCGCCGGGATTGCCCCCTCACCTGGTCGTCGGCCACGTTGCCGCCACCGGGCAGTCCCAATACACGCTGCATCGGGTGCTGGATGACGCCGATCGGCTGGGGCTGCTTCCCGTTGTTTATAACTACGCACCCAAAACAGGCCAGAAAGCCGGTTGGAAAGTGGAGTTCAAATATGTCGCCAAAAGCTAATAAATGGTTGCTGATTGGTTTGTCTCTTTCGCTGGCCGCCCCAGTGGCCTATGCCAACGGCACGGCCTCTGGCGCCCAACAAAAGCCGAGCCACCCCGCGCAGCACGCACACGGCGCCGCTAAGGCCGCGCCCACGAGCGCCTCTGGACCCAATAAACCGGACGCCTCCGCAAGTACAGACGACTCATCCTATTCGCGAAAGATCGATGCCTACTCGCGCGGCAAGGCGTTGCTCGACCAGGCGATTGGATATTATAAGTCTCTGAATAAATTGCGCAAACTCCAACGAGAAAGCGCCTCCCCAGGGCCCCACGGGCCACCCGGCGGCCACGGGGGCAATCCCGGCCAGAGCCAACCGCCGCCTCCGCCGCCCAACGGGCATGCCGGGGGTCAAGCGGGGCGGGACGCCACACCTGATCTGGCTCACAAAGCCTTACGGGAGATGGCCCTGGTTAGCGTCTATGGCGCTGCGGGTAACTACCAAAGCGAGATCTACTATCGCGGCGGGCGCATTGAGGCCCGAAAACACGACACGTTGCCGGGCGGATGGACCGTTACGCGGATTGAGCCCCACCGCGTTCTGGTCAAAGGGCCACACAACCAGCATGGCGAGATTGCCTTTAAGTCGCCCGAAATCATTCGGCGCGAGCTCGGCCTCGATAGCTCGGGCGCGACTAACTCGAATCCGGCGGCGCCTATCAGTGCACCGCCGTCACTTAGCCAGATCAAATGAGGCGCGACGTCGCACATGAGCTCTGAGAGTAACAAGCCGGCCGACAATGTGCTTCGCAGCGTAAGTCGGCTCCCGCCGGGCTGGATACTCCTGTCCGGCGACCCGCACTCGGGGGCTCTCGTGCGTATCAAGCAGACGCTGCTCGATAAGATCGTCGTGATAGGGTATCTGGTCGACGAGACCGAGGTGGAGCCGACCCCTGAGGAACTGCGCGCCGGGCTCTATCCGATACGCGCTCTCCTGATCGCATCCGATGTGCTGCCTCGCCACCTAGTGGCGGTGCGCCAGGAACTCAGCAGTCTCGCTAATGTGGAAACTCACCCCGGGGTTCAGAAGGCGCCGGACGCGGTGATCCGACAGATATACGAGACCTATCGCCAGAGACTCGCGAACGCGACCACCACCACGCAGGGCGATGACGATCCAGAGAGCCGCCGCCAAGCTGCAACGTTCGATCGGTTGGTTCGGGATGCGTTGGAAATGTCTGCCAGTGATATACACATTGTGCAAGACGATGATAGGGCGCACATTTACTACCGGGTGCACGCCAAGCTCCGTCATATTAGCGACCTGTCCTCGCGTGACGCACTGTCATTGTGCCGCGCCGTTTACAACACCTTCGCTGACGCAGCGTCTCGCAGTGACCCGTTCAGCGAATATAAGCTGCAGAACTCTTCTATACGGCGCACCTATCGCGATGGCACTTCCGTACGAATCCGCTACGCCTCTACGCCCTTGCTGGACGGTTTTGGCGTGGTTCTTCGCCTGCTCAGCGAGGTGCAGCACGACACACGCGACCTTTCCTTCGAGGAGCTCGGCTACGCGGAGTCCCAAGCGAGGCAGCTACGAGAGATCTTCGCTCAGCCTCACGGGCTTTTCGTTATCAGCGGTGTCACCGGTTCCGGCAAATCCACAACGCTCAAACATGGTCTGCGGTCGATTATCCGAAATCGCCCGGGCGAGGCGGTCTACACGATCGAGGAACCGGTTGAGTATCGGATTATCGGGGCGCGCCAGATGTCGGTCACGCGCGACGGGGAGGATACCACCGCCTTCTCCCAACACCTGCGCCAAGTCTTGCGCCTGGACCCGGACGTGGTGATGGTTGGCGAGATGCGCGATGCGCTCACTGCCCAGTTGGCCTCTAACGCCGCCCTGACTGGCCATAAAGTGCTTACGACGGTTCATGCGACGACCGCCCTTGATGTGGCGACCCGCTTGACAGGTGCAGACCTTCAGATTAGCTACGATTTGTTCGCGAGCCCAGGGTTTATTATCGGCATCGCTAACCAAGCCTTGCTTCCAGTGTTGTGCGACCACTGCAAAGTGCCGATCGACCTGGCCGCATGGGAGCGATCTTCCCATGTGGAGCAACGCGAATTCGCGACACGTCTGCATGGCGCGGCTGAACTGTGCGGCGGACGCCTATATGATGCCTCGCCCCATGGCTGTGAACATTGCCGACACCTGGGTACCATAGGTGTGACCGTCGCCGCGGAAATCATAATACCTGAAGACGCGATGCGCGCCGCGTGGCGCTCCGGCAATCACCTTAAAGCCAAACAAATCTGGGCCGCCTATCGCAACGCTGAAAACCCTCGCGACTTCACGGGGCGAAGTGCGATGGAGCACGCGCTGTCGAAAATGCTTGACGGGATTGTCTCCCCGATCGATCTCGAACAGCGGTTTGGATATATCGATGGCGCTCTGTTACGCGAATACGCGGAAAAGTATTGTTCTATATCGCGCCCGCGCGTTGTTAATGCGCGAACGGCCGCGTCCAACGGAGAGTGATTATGGACTTCACCCTTGCGCTCAATTCCCCTTGGGTCGCACGCTTGCGCCGGCGAGTGGAGTGGGCCATTGCGCGAGCCGAATTCGCGTCCTCCGGCAATCGCCTTAACGTCTACGAGACTCTCGCCCAGCGCCTCGCCGACGGCGCGGCGCCCCGAGAGGCGCTGCAGGGGCTTGCGAAAAACTATCGCGCCCGTGGTCAGGCACGGGCTGTGATGTTCGAGGAATGGCTCGAGCGGCTCAGTGGCGGGCGTTCCGTCTCGCAAGCGATCTCAGACTGGTTGCCACCGTCCGAGGTGGTGGTGATCGCCGCGGGTGAAAGGGCCGGCGATCTCCCAGGCGGGTTCGCTGAACTCGAAGAGATGTTAGAGCAACGCGAGGCCTTGGTCTCGGCGGTGCGCATGCCGTTACTGCAAGCCGCCGGGGCGTTTCTCGGCTTGTTTGCCATCGCCGTCCTTGTGGCGCGGTATATCATCCCGGTCATTCAGAAGAGCTTGTCCGTTCAACAAATGCCGCCGGTCGCCGCTAACTACTTCTCGACGATGGGCGCGTTTAACACAATTGGTCCGTATCTTTTCCTCGGAGTCGTTGGCCTCGCCCTCTTGGCGATTTGGTCTCTGCCTCGATGGACTGGCCGTGCACGCGCTTGGTTTGATTATATTCCGCCGTGGTCCATTTATCGCGCCCTGCAAAGCGCCTGGTTTGTTATTGCCCTAGCCGCCATGCTACGGCGTCATCTGCCACCACTGACCAGCCTCGAGGAGCTTCGGCGATTTAGTAGTCCGTACATGAAGGTTCACATCAATCGGATGCTCCGCCGGCTGGGCCGCGGTATGGCCGAAGGCGAGGCCCTCAATACGGGGCTCTTTCCACGAGAAATGGCTTGGCAGATCGAGGACAACCAATCGACCACAGGGTTTAGCCAGACGATTGATAATTTAGCTCGCCGTGCCATCAAGCAAACCACAGGCCGCGTTACCATGTTGGCGCTTGGTGTCAATACGTCGGCGTTTCTGATTGCCGGCGCGTTTGTGGCGTGGAGCGCCTACGCCATTATGGGTGTTTTGACCGGCATCTCTAGCTCTGTTGGTTTTTAGGACACCGTCTTGTTGATAACAGTGAGGAAGATGCAATGAAGCGTGAAATTACGAAGATCTCCCGCCAAAGCGGCTTGGGTATTGTGGGCGTTGTGCTCGCGATCATCATTATTCTGATCATCGCGAGTATCGGTATACACCTTTACACCACGTCGACCGGGAAATTGAACGTGGGCCGGGCCGGTATTCGTCTTACACAGATGATCGCCACCACACAAAAGCGCTTCCAAGACCAGGGCAACTTCGCTGGCGTTAGCGCCCAAGTTCTCATCGACAACGCGATCCCCGACAAATCCATGATACAGGGCGGTAAACTGGTCAACGCCTGGAATCAACAGGTCACCGTTAACCCGTATTCACTCAACGCATCGAACGACGCTGTGGAGTTTGTCGAGCCCGGTGTACCGGCCGACACGTGTGCCGCCTATGTGGACGCGGCCGGGGGCTCCGCCGTGCGCATCCTGGTCGGTGGCACGACCGTCAAAGACCTCCCCAATGGGGTATCTTTGAACCCGGCCGCCCTCGGCTCGGCCTGTGCCGGCAGCGGCAATAAGACCATTCACTTTATCGCCGGCCGCCTGTAGCGCGAGGAGAGAAGGTCGTGGAAACACCGCTGACCACTTGGTACCTGCCGGCGGCGGATCCAGGCGGCGGCCACGTGTTCGATGGCCGCCGCGGTCGCGCGCTAACCGCCGAGGAGGGCGAGTATGCCGCCACGCTGGTCGACGCCGCCGGTCAGTGTGCCGCGATCACCGGAGACGGCGAGTTCATGCTTGAGGTGCCGGGCCCGGATGCCGTTACACGCCGCTACCGCGGCCAGACCAATAGCACGACGTCTGGCCAAGTCTATGTGCTGCGTGAACAGCCTCCTCAACTACCAGCCTTCGACAATGATGGCTTGCCGATACCGGCGAACGTCCAGAAGTGGATGCTCCATGGAGCCCTCCGAACCGGCGGCCTGGTCTTGTTTCTCGGACCAGGCGGCGCCGGTAAGACCACGACGGCCAGCGCGATGATTGTCGAGCGCCTGCGGGCGTTCGGTGGCGTAGCGGTCACGGCCGAGAAGCCCGCCGAATACGCCATCGGCGGGTCCCACGGTGATGGCTATTGCCTGCAAACAGAAGTGGAGGCCGGCGAAGGGTACGGCGCGGCGGTGCGACGCGCGCTGCGTTGTTACCCGGCCAACAGCGGCTCCGGGTTGCTCTTTATCGGCGAGATTCGTGACCCCGATGAGGCCGCCGAGGCGCTTGTCAGCGGCGCTAATGGCAACCTCGTTCTCGCCACCATGCACGCAGATGGTTTGGTCTCCGGGCTGAAACGCCTCGTCCTGTTGGCCGCAAAACGCTTGGGCGTTGAGGCGGCCTACGACCAGCTCGGCACTACGTTGCGTTTGGCGTTCTATCAGGTGCTCGAGAATCGGGTTTTGCGTGTTCGCGTCCTGCAAACGCTCGAATCCGCCCAGCAAGGTAAAGGATTACGGGAGCGAATCAAGGCCGGACAACTCGACTCGATCGCCGGCGACCTGGAGTCCGTCAATCGACGCACACGGCCTGATATATCAACGGGCAGGGGAAGGTAACGATGAGACGTATCTCAACCGCGCTAAAGGTCTCCAGGCAAAGCGGATTTGGCTTGACCGGCACGTACCTGGCCATTCTGCTGTTGCTGATGATGCTCGGCATTTACCTGCATTTCCGTGCGCGGCTGCATACTGAGTCGGTCGCACGCGCCACTGGGCACGACCTCGCTCAGGTTACCGCGGGAGTTCGCCAGTGGGTCTCAGCCAATGCGGGTAATATGACGATAACGACGGCCTCCTACTCAGGGGTCTCTTGGCTGAAAAGCCCCTCGTGTGGCGGCCCCGCGAGCAACCCGAGCGAGGGGTATCTCCCCTGTAACATTACCGCGAGGACGCCTCTCGGCCAGTCCTATCAGACGGCTGTGAATCGCACGGGCAGCCAATTGAAGGCCGTGGTTACGTTAGCGCGCCCGAACCTTCCCGATCGCGCCGCGGACGGCAACATTGCCCAACTCATTGCAAACGCGGCGAAGGCTGTGCCGGACTCTCTGGCAACGCCCGCTCAAGGGACGTTTGTGCATTTTGCCGCCAACGACCCGGCCAACCCGCTCGACCCGTCGCTGCCGGGCTTTGGGCAGGTTACCGCTACCGTGTCCAACGCGGCCTCGCTGGATGCGTGGTTGCGTACAGACGGCTCGAATCACATGAATGCCGCGCTGAATATGGACAACCATGACATCCTTGGCGCCAAAGACATCGATGGCTCGGGTTCGATGACGATGAAAGGCGATGTCGCCTCGACGACGGGCGACGTGGTGGCCGCCAACGGCAAGGTCATTGCCAAGCACGATGTTACCTCGCTCGCGGGCAATCTTGTGGCCCTCAACGGCGGTGTCACCTCGCGCGGCACACTCTACAGTCAAAACGGCGACGTGTTGGCGCCCAACGGCAATATGCTTGCGAAAAACGTCAAGATCACCTCGGTGGACGTCAACGGTCCCGGCGGCATCAAGCCCACCCTCGCCCAGGCGGTATTCGATGTTCGAGACGTCCCGAACGAGTCCTACATCAATAAGCCGACCTGCCCCTCGGGTACGCAGCCTCTGATCTTTCTGGCGCTGCGCGGCGGACCGACAGACAAGCACGCCCTCGAGGGCGTTCCCATCGATGCCGGCAGCCGCTGGTACATCCGGGCCCATTACTTGGACAACAATGGCAACTGGGTCTTCTTGCCGCCCGGCCAGGTACGCATGATTGCCACGACGAAATGTTCTTAGGTAAACCCTAGACCATCGGGATTATTGTTAGTTTCTCAAGAGAACTCGGTCGTTGGCCGATACGATCGCTTGATCCATCGCGAAACGTATATATCATAAGCGCACAGGATATTGATTTAAGGGGGTTCTGATGAAACGGCACATGATGTACCTCGGCGCTGCGCTCGCCGCCCTCGCGCTCTCATCGGCCGCGCTGGCCGGTACCACCCAGGACTACCTGCAGCAAAAACAAACGAACCAGCAGATGGTCCTCTCGGCGACCAACAGCGCCAATCAGGGCAGTCAGTCCATCGACACCAGTCTGAACGCGGTCAGTGGGTTTACTACGATCACGCAGCCTATCAACCTGGCGCTCTATGGCTTGCCCGGCATACAGGACTCGTCCGGTCAGACGACGTTGCCGATTACCGTCGGGACGGGCACGAGCGTGGGTCAGCAGTTGATGAGCAGCGCCTACGGCAATAAAGGCGGGGCTTGCCTGATGGGTGACACGAGGTATGGGCCGCCGTATTACGGCGGACATGTGGGGTCGAACTATTGCTACGGTGGCTCAAGTCACTGGGAGTTCGGTGAGGCAAGGGTGTATCCCCGCAGCGACGGTAGCGCACGGCTTGATATACTATTTAATTACCGCTGGCGGACACTCTATTTCCCGATGGATAAGCCATACAGCTATACCTATTACAGGGGGAGCCGGGCGGTTCGCTTTAAGTATTCTGGTCTGCTGAATGGAACAATGCAGCTCCAGGCTGGTACCTACGGCTATCACGGGAACTGGAGTTCCGGTTCCTACGGGTGGGGGTTCACGACCATGGCGACCACGAATTTCCAGCAGGCCCAGACGGATTATGGGCGCTATTGGCACTATGCGACTCGCTCCAATTGTCCCACCTATCAGAATTGTCAGTACCTCACGAGTGAGCTGACTAGCCGATAACCGCACGGACACAGCCCAACGAATAAAAAGGGCGCCGCTTAGGTAACGTATTTCAAAGGAGGTCTATCATGGGAGGTCAGGCATTTTTCTACACGGTGGTGACGGTGGCGCTGACGTTCGTCCTGCAGGGGCATGGGTTCGATGTGTCGTTCATGGAGGTCCTGTTCCCCGTTATGGGCGTCGGTCTGTTGCTGAACTGGCTGACCGCACGCCCCTCGAAGGGCCAGCGTCTCACTAAGAAGACCTACAAGCCCAAGCGGCTCACTTAATCCTCACTCCAGCGCTCCACTCCAACGATTCGTCGGAGTATTGCAAAGGATCGCGTGCGCTCTACCGGCCTTTGCGCCGTTCTTCCGCAGATACCGTTCGATTCGTACAGATGGGGCGAGGGAGGGGGGGGGCGAGCTGCCCCCCCCTTTCTCATTAAAACCGACGTCGATAGTCGACCGCGACCGCCGTTTGCGCCGGCGCGCTCGCATTGTGGCCGGGCTCTTTGGCGTAGAGCAGGGCCGTGCGCAGCTCCCCGCCGGCCACATCGGCGAACGCGACATAGCCTTGCAAGTCCTGCTCACGCCCGGACGGGCGCACCGACACCCGCTCCCCTTGATAAGTGATGTGCCCTTGCGCATCCACCGACGTGGGCACCGACAGGCTCGCCACCCCGGTCGTCACACGCAGCGGTTGGGCGTACACAAGGCCGGCGCGCAGCCCGCGGCCCTGGTAGTCAAGGGCCAGGGCCCCGGCCTGGCTGTCGACCGCGCTGAACTGCGTGAACAGACTCCCCGGGGCGGGCTCCATGTGTGTCACGCCCGTGCGCCAGATGGCTCTCACGCCCCAGTGCTGCGCGAGGCGGTACCGGCCACTCAGACCCGCGTACACCGTGTGCGAGTGTTGCCCGAACGCCAGGGAGCCCTGGCTTTGCGTCCCGAAGAGCTGGTCTTCATTGACCCACCCGCCCAGGGCCTCGAGCGCCCAGCGCCGCGAGGACCACAGACGGGCGTGGACTCCCAGGCGGCTGCCGTTTTTGCCACGGGCCATGCGCATGGCCGCCGTGGCGCCCCAGCGCATGGCCAGGCCCAGGGGCTCTTTTAGACTCTGGCCGTATCCGGCGGACGGTGCGCCCTCACGGCGCAGCCATGGCACGCCCGCCGGCCCCCACGCGGGTAGGGCGCTGGCATGGTGATAGGCCTGCCAAGCCACGCCGGCGAAGTGTCCCGCTACCGTGAGATCGCTGAGTTCATAGCCGCTGCGCGCGTCTTGCCACGCGCTCCTCGGGCGACCGTCGAGCAGCGGTTTGGCGCTGAGGCGCGAGCGCACCTGCAGCCCCGTGTTCCCATCCGCCCAATGGCCGTTGAGCCCACGCGCACGGTTGAACCAGTCACTGAAATCTACCCCGACAGGCGCGCTCTTGGCCCAGCTCGAGAACAGGACCGGGTAGTCTCGCTGATAGCTGTCCAGCACGATGGTGTGGAGCTTCCAGTGGCTTAGGGCGTCGCCGAAGGCGCTGCCCAGTTGGGCCGAGGAGGCGGAGACCGGAATCGCGCTGTCGTAGATACTCGCGCCCGCTGGGACCACCGTCGTGCCCAGCGGCTTGATGGCCTCCTGGAGATTTAGCAGCCCGTGGCCGTACGTGCTGTCCACCCCGGCGGGACCCAAATCGGTCGCGCTGGACAGGAGGATGCTGGCGATCTTGGCATTGGTGAGGGTCGGCCACTTTTGCCACAGCAGGGCCGCGGCGGCGGATACTTCCGGGGCCGCGAATGAGGTCCCGTTCTGTGTCGTGTAGGCCGTGTTACCCGTGTTGCTGGCCGTATCGATTCCCTCACCCGGGGCGACCAGGAAATAGTTAGCGGCGCTGCCCGCCCGGTCGGAGAACGAGGAGATCGTGTTCGTGCTCGTGTCCACCGAGCCGACGACCAACATCTTACCGGCGACGTTCGAGTCGGTTGCGGTCATGGCCAATGAATCGGGATTTGCTGCACCGGCATTGCCCGCGCCGGCCACCACCAGGAGACCGGCATTGGTTGCATTCGTGATCGCCGTGGTAGTGTTACTGGTCGCGGTCGACGAGATGCTCAGGTTGATCACCTTCGCCCCATTGCTGACCGCATAGTTGATACCGTCGTCCAGGTAAGTCTCGGAACTGTTGCCGTTCTTATCGAAGACACGCACCGGCATGATGGCCGCGTCCGAGGCCGTTTCGTGCACCACGCCCGCGACCCCCGTTCCGTGGCCATCAGTGCTGTAGTCGTTGTAGTCCGTGCTGGGTTCGGTGCTGACCGTGCTCGTTGGGTTGACCAGCTTGCCCTTGAACTCCTCGTGCGTGCTGAGGATCCCGGTGTCGACCACTGCCACGGTGACCCCGGCACCCGTCTCACCATCCTGGACTGCGTACGGCTGCTTGATGTCGTTCTCGGCCGCCGCATTGTGGCCGGTGGCCCTGGGCGGCGAGGAGGGGGGCGCCGTGCCCGAACCCCCGCCACCGCCCGCGCACCCCGCCAGCGCTACTAGCGTCGCCAGCCCCATTCCACCTACCAGACCTCGTACGTTCATGGCATCCTCTCCTTGTGGTTGTCATGTCGCTAAAAATACATACAATTACCGACGTATGGCAATTATGCTGACACGCTTTGCTGGGACTGTCTACCGCCTGCTGGTCGCTTCGGACCGTGCCCGCCACAGCGCCCCTATGCGCGGCCACAGCGCCCTGGCCGCCCTCGCGGCGGTAATGGCGCTCCTGGGGCTGAGCGGGCCTCTCCGGGCCGCTCACGCGCCGCTCGGCCCCTTCCTGGCCCGCTACGAACCGTGTATTGCGAACGCCTCTCACCGCTACCGCCTGCCCAGGGGGCTGGTCCTGGCCGTTTTGATGACCGAGAACGGTCGCCCGGGCCTGGCGCGCCGCAATCACAACGGCACGGTCGACTACGGCCCCATGCAGATCAATACCGCCCGCCTGGCCCAGCTCCGCCGCTACGGCCTGACAGCCCGCGTGCTGCGCGATGACGCCTGCACCAATATTTGGGCTGGCGCGGCCCTGTTGCAGCGCGAGATCTACGCCGCCGGCGATTTCTGGACCGGAGTCGCCCACTATCACAGCCACACCCCCGCGCTCGGCAGGGCCTACGCGGCTCGGGTGCGCCGTAACTGGCTTCGTCTGCTGCACCGCTTCCGCAGCGGCCAGGGCTACGAGGGGCTTCGGTGAGGCGCCCCGGTCGATTCGTTGCGCCCATTGGGCTGTTCGCGCTCGTTCTGACCTTGGGCGCCTGGGCCGGCCCGCGGCCGTTGACCGACCCCGCCGCCCTGGCCGCGCTGCTACGCCGTGACACCGTCCTGCACCCGCTGGCAGGCCACGCCCGTTGTGTCAGCGGCGTCGTGCGCCACTTCGACCTGTATCCCACGCAGCTGTACTTGGCCGTGCTTCGCACCGAAGGGGGCCGCCCCGGCCAGGCGCGGCGCAACGGCAATGGCACGTGGGACTATGGCCCCGCCCAGATCAACAGTTCCTGGATCCCGCGGCTGCGGCGACGCGGGTTACCCGCCAGCGCCACCACCTTGCGCCACAACACCTGCTTCAATCTCTACGTCAGCGGCTGGATTCTGCGCCGCGAGCTCGACGCCGCCCCGGATCTGTGGACCGGGCTGTTGCGCTACCACTCCCGGACCCCCGTCTACCAGCATCGCTACCTGCAGCGCATTTTGGACAATTGGGCCGCCCTGTCTCGTCTGCGCCGTCGCTAACAATATTCCCCTTTGGCAATTCGCTCTTAACGCCTGACTCCGCTGCCCCGTAGACTGATTAGAAGCACCATAGTGTTCGACAACCGCCAAGGAGCTACCGATATGAGCACGAGCGCCGCACAGCCCCAACCTTCCGCCCGGCCTGAGGTGGCCCTGGGCTACGACGATGGCTTTCGCAACAACAAGGTCGCCGGTCCCAACGGCGCCCAGTACACCACGCCCAGCCAGGTGCGCCGCGGACCGCGCAACGTGGTCGCCATGTCCGGCGACGGCCCCGATATCGGTGAGTTTCGGATCGGCGAGACCCATTACAGCGCGGGTCACGTCGACGGCGAGTCCACCCACTTCGACGAGTACCCGCACTCCGAACTCAGCCGGGTGATGGCCTTCCACACCCTGTATGCCGCCGGCTACGGCGGTTGCCGCCTGCGCCTGGCCACCGGCCTGCCGATCAAGCTCTACTACCGGGCCGGCACCGGTGAGGTCAACGAGGACTACGTGGCCAAGAAGAAGCAGAACCTGCACAACGCCATCGAGATGGTCCACCCCAGTCCCACCTACGGTGATGGCCCCGAGCCCTTCGAGGTCCTCAGCCACGAGGTCCTGCCCGAGGGCTTGGTCGCTTGGTTCCATCTGCTGATCGACGAGCGCGGCGACGGCGCCAGCGCCAAGCCGGTCTACCGCAAATCCCTCGAGTCCGAGCCCGTCGGGTTCATCGATATGGGGGGGCGCACCACGGACTTGGCGGTGGTCGTCGACGGTGAGGTGGACCTGGCGCGTTCGCGCTCCATCGAGCATGGCATGATCAACGTGCGCCAGCGGGTACGTGAGGCCATCTGTGCCCGCTACGACCTGCCTAAGTTCTCCGACCAGGCCCTCGAGCAGGCCCTGGCCAGCGGCAAGGCGCGTATTTTCGGCAAGCCGGTCGATGTCACCGATATCATCAAGAGCGCCAAGCACACGGAGCTCGAGATCATTCGTGACCAGGTGCGTACAATTTTCGGCGCCGGCGCGGAACTCTCTCAGGTCCAGATCTTCGGGGGCGCGGCGCTCGATTTTCGCGATCTGCTCACCGAGCAGGCGTGGTTTCGCCACCAGCAGATGGCCGACAACCCGCTCTATGTCAACGCCATCGGGATGTATAAGTTCATCCGTTACGTGGCCGGCGCCTGACTCCGTATGGCTCGAAAACGTCGCGACAATCGCCAGCGCATCCGGCTCAGCGTACCTCGCGCTGGGCCGACCGCGCCGCTGGCCACGTTCGTCGAGACCACCGATGCCGCGTGCGTGCAACGCTGGTTCCACCGGGCCGTTTGTCTGCGCCTGTACCAGGGGCAGCGACTGATCTCCCTGGGGCCGCCGCCCGATTTAAGCGGCCTGGCCGGCGGTGATGCGCTTATCTTCCGGGTGACGTTTTACGATGACTTGGCCAGTCGCCTCGCCCTGGCCGCTTTGCGTCAGATGAGCGGCAAGGCGCGCCAGGTTTGGTTGCTCGAGGGCGCCCTGCAGTTGCTCGAGCTCGAACGCCGGGCTGAACAGGGTGCTGGCCCGGCGCTGTTCGAGCCGACCGTTCAGGCTACGGCCGAGCCGGCCGTGGCGGTGCCCCGCCCGCCGACGCCACCGCAGCGGCGGACGCCGCCGCCGGACGGCCCCGTATGCCCTTCATCGCCGGCTGCCTCGCCACCACAGGCGGCCACTGCGCCCGTGGACGCGGACGCCGGCGAGGAGGGGGGCGATGACGTCGTGCCTATCGAGGACCTGTCCGAGGTCACGCTCGGGGCCTTGCGTGGGATGGTCGCCGGCCGGCGGGCCAGCTGAGTGGCTTCACCGCCGGCTCTTGGCAGACGGCTTCTTCTTCGCTGCGGTCTTTTTGGCCCCGCGCTTGGCGCGAGTGGCGCTCTTTTTCTTCGGCTTCTCTTTTGGCCGGAACGAGCCTGATTTCATCACATCGTCGACGCCGCGATTCTTGGCAATGACATCGACGTATCTGTGTTCCCACTGTTTCAGACGACCGGCCTTTACCTCGTGGACTAGATAGTACGCCACCCGCCCCGCAGCCGGGCCCAGGTCCTGTTTCTTGCGCTTCCACCGGTGCCCCGACGCCGCCTGGCGCCCGATCAACGGACCCCACCGCCGCGGCGGATAATCCGCATCGGTCAGCACATCGATAACCTCCTCGGCCGAGACGCTCGGCATGACGGGCACCGCTTCCGGGTGGTCCGCGTAATAGCGAAGAAGGAACTCGACGGCCACGTTGACCAGGGGCTGGTTGCCGTGCTTGGTGACTTCGTACCACTGGGACGGCAAAATTCCGAGGATGCTCTGGGCCTCATGGACCGTCAAACCAAACGCCGCCTTGAAGGCACTGACATCGGCCCCAATCGCCGGTCTATCTTCGGGGATGGCAAAGCCGGCCCCGCGGTCGAGCAGCTCGTCGGTCATACTGAACACCCCCAGGCGCTGTCGATTATCACTCAATGCATCTATCCTTGTTATGACGTTCTCGGCAAGTCTACTTTTGGCGACACCCGAATCATAATTATGCTAACATTATTCCCAGTCGAAGCGGGGAATACCCCCCATTCCAGGAACCGCATGCCGACATGAACATCACGTTAACGGGCATCCTGCCTGTCCCTGAGGGCCAGACTCCTTCAGACCAGGTTACGTACACACTCGACAACGTTCCGTTCCCGCCCCCGAGCGACCCGGCCAAAGCTCCGCAAGGCCTGTCGCCGCCGCCCAACGGGCTGACGCTGCTCTACGGCCAGCGCGTGGGCATGGTCGGGCTCGCGCAGGTGCGTGCCATGTTGGCCCAATCCAATCTGCGTACCGTCCCAGTGACCGTCACGCTGTCCCATGATATCGGGGCTCGCAGTCACTACCAGAAGGCCGACTTGAAAGAGACCCGGATACTCCACCTGGACCGCCTCAGCGCCGACCTGCGTGATCGGGTCATCGACCTGTTCGAGGGCTATGCGGCCTCCGAAGGGATCCCGTTTGTCCAGGCTGACAACGCCACGGTGCACGAGCGTTTCGAGGTCGTCATGTACCGCCCGCATTTGATTGCCCGTCTGCGCGAGGAGCGTGATTTCAAGCACCTCGCCGTCATTTGCTATCCGGTACTCACGGCTGGCAAGCTGACCAAGCGTGCCACCTTATTCAATGCGAGCGTGGTCGAATCTGTATCCTGCCAGTTCTTCAACAATCTCACCATCGAGTTGCCCCACCGGCTGGGCAAGCGCGTGGCGCCTAAGGTCTCTCATCGTCGGACCGGTTAACCGCCGGCCCCGCCCGGTTCATCACCGTCGCGCCCCTGGATCTGCTCGGTCAGTTCCCGGGCGATTTGCGCATACCGCTTCGGGTCGTGGCTCGGATACGGCGCTCGCGGGTAGGCCAGGGACTCGGCCACGGCTTGCACGTCGGCCCGCACTCGTTCACCCGTGCCCCCGGGCGCATCGGGCCCCTGCTGCTCCTCAAGGCTCTTCAGGCCCTGAATTAACTCCTGCTCGCTCTGGTTCAGGCTCGCGAACAGCAGATCGAGATAAGGGCGATAGCGTGCGGCCACCGTGTCTTGCACGGCTTGGCCTTCGGCCTCGCTGAGATAGGGCTCTCCCGTCGGCTCCGGTTCCGGTGCGGCGGCGGGCCGGGGCGGCGGGTAGCGCCCGCCGCCATTCGGTGACTGGGGAGCCGGCTCGCCGCGCGAGGGGCCGTTAGTGCTCGGCACGGCCGCCGGTGGCGGCGGGGGAGAGGGGGTTGCCTCATTCACTGCCGGGACTTGCTCGCTGCCGCCCAGGCTGGTGGCCCCGAAATCCAGCAGGCTCGCCAGTTCCTCGCGGCGGCGCTGGCAGACCTCGTCCACGTACCCCAGCACGTCAGCATGGCCGCGTTGAAACCTCTCCAGCATCTCCGTGATCTGGGCCTCGTTCTCGGGCTCTGGGATCCGTACGGCCTCGTCCGCCAGGCGGGCGAGCAACTGGCCCACACGCCGCCGCGTGGTCAAGCGACCATCGCCCATGACCTCGACACCGGCGGGCTGTGGGGCGAAGCGATTCAGCTTGAATGTCTCAATGCGTTTGACGTTCGCATAGAACGCGTGGCCGTGGATCAACTTATCCTGCCATAGCCAGTAGAGCTCACCCGGGGCCAGCCGTGCCAGCTTCTTGGCCGTCAGCCGGCTGCGACGCACCACGCCGACGCCTTGGCTGTAGTAGGATTCGGAGTCCTCGGCCCGCGTCAGTTGTGTCTGCTCGGTATAGGCGGCCTCGTCGGCCCGCTCCTTGATCAACCGCAGCGTATCGTTCATGTCCTCGATGACGCCCACCGCCTTGAGGGCCGTATTACCGATGACCGACTCGGTGGCCCGTGCGGCGGACTCCCCGCCTTTTTTCATCGCGGCGATGTCCTGCGTGCCGTACCACTCGGACATATTCAGACTTCGGCCCTGCGCGGCTTTGACCGCATGCTCTTCGGTCATATAGTAACCGACCTCGTCCCATATCAGCGGGAAGACACTGTCCGTGTTGGTCGCCAACCGATCCAGGTTATCGGCCACATTGCCTTCGAGGTGGGTCACTATGGACTTGGCCATCATGCCCTTGACTACCCCCACGATTACGCGGCCAAGCGAACTGACGGTCGCCCCGCTTTTCTCCAGCGCCGGCAGCAGGAACATCGCAATACGGTTGTTGACGACCACATCTTCCACAAGCATGTCCGGTTGGTCTGGCGAGAGGATGTCACCGTACTCCGTCATCAGAGGCGCGAGCAGCGGCACGAGCTGCATGATGATAAAACCGTGTTGTTTGCCCGCCTCTTCGGGGACCTTTCCGCTGCGAAGTTCCTTCAGCTGCCCCTCAGTGAGGGTCGACAGATTCTTGATGTAATCCTCGAGCAAGCCAGCCGCCGCCTTTGGCGTATCGGCGTCATAGGCCCACTGCGCCGCGAGCTCCAGGTCCAACAGCGCGCTCATATCCGCCAACGTGCCTTTGCAGTGCCCCTGTTCGCTGAGATACTTCACCAGGAACGAGATGGCCCGCATCAACAACCGGGCACGTTGGCCCCACATGTCGTTGTCCACCTGCAGCAGTCCGTCGAACGCCTCGGCGACCATCGTGGCCGAACTGCCGTGGATCAACGAGAAAGTGTGCGTTAGCTTGCGTTCGGACGACTCCCACGGCGAGAGCCCTCCGCGCATGTAGTTGATGACGAGCATATCGGGCAGGCGCCCGAACCGATGCGCAAGGCTTGCCACCCGGATTGGTACGTCCATCTGCGCCTTACCGTCTGTATATATACAGCCGCTGCCTTGGCAGAACGTATTGACCAATTGGGAGGTGAGCGCGGCGGTTTTGCCGCCACCGGTGGTAGCCAAGTACATCCTATGCCGGGTGTCGACTTCCTTACTGCTCCAAATCTCTTGGCCGTTCTCACTCGGCCGGTCGGGAATAGTTAACCCATGGTAGTTCGATCCCGCAGGCTTACCGGGTTTGTAGTTATTTGCGGGGTCCGGGTTGTTCGGGTCGCGTTTGTAGGGCATGTGGGCGGGGATCTGCATGGGCATGATCACCGTGCGGCCGCGGAAGACTAAAAACGCGATCACCGACAACCCCAGGGCCAGGGGGCCGGCCATCGGCATGATCGCGACCGCGCACAAGCCCGCGTGAACCCAGATTGCCCGACGGCTTTGGATCAGGGCGATCAGGCGCTGACTAAGCGGCCTGGTGTCGCGATACAGTTGTTGGTCTTGGAGTTCGGCGTTGGTTTGGGTGTTGGCCACAGCGCGCGTCTCCCAACGTTGGCTGGACGGCGGGTTGGGTTCCGCCTGCTAGTTCTTATACCAGGGTTGCTTCTTGTACCAGTCTCCGGTGCGTACGGTGTTACGCACTTGGCCGATGCGGCTGTTGACGGGCCGCTGCAGCCCCTCGGTGTAGACGCGGTTGACCATGCCAACACCTTTTTCCAACGGCTGGCTCGCGAGCATCTCGACCGGCTTGTTGCACCCGCCCTTGATGTTGAGCAGGTTACCCAGGCTTCCCAGGCCGAAATTGAGCAAGTTACCCAGGCCGCAGTCGCTGAGCAACGAGTAGACGTGGTCCACCGCATAGCGCTGGGCCACCTTGGCCTGCAGTTGCGCCCGGTTGGCCTTGCAGCTGTGCTTGGCGGCCAGCGCCGGCGACGCCCCGAGGACCAGCGCCAGCGCCACAGCCGTAATCCGTGTCGGACCTGTCATTGACCATCTCCTTGCTGTGCCCGGGCCAAGGCGCTTGCCAAGGCCTCTCGGCGGTTTTCGTTGAGCACGCGCGCCAGTATGCGGCGCCGTGCCAACTGCACGATCCGCTGGTAGAGAGTTTGTTGGTGTACGTCCTCGCTCAGTTCGGGTGAGAGCATTCTCTCGAGCGCCTCGGGGCCGCGGTCGATGACGCCCTGCAGCCACAGCAAGGCGCGAGGACACGTCACTCCCGAGGCGACCGCCAGCCCGTGTTCGGCCCCGATCCCATTGAGTGTTGGTGCCTCAGCCAGCGTCGCCGCCAGCGCCTCCAGTGCTGCCTCGGCCTGTGGGTCACCGTCCACCACCCAGCTCTCACGCTCGGCCATGGCTTGCAGTTGGGCCCGCTCGTCGGGCTCCAGTTCACTGAGAAAGGTTTCTTGGTCGGTCTGAGTCAGCATGGCGGTTCCTTGTCAGGCCCACTCAGTGTAGCCTAAGATACATTAAGTTAACAACGCCAGGGGCCGCCAGGATGCGCAATCATCAACTACTCACACTGCTCGCCGGTGCCGCGCTGGCGTTGCTGACCTGCTCCTCGGCGCTCGCCGCCAATGGCGGCGGCTCCAACGCGACGGGGTCCCAGCCCGCGGGGGCGGCTACGACGGCGCTGCCGGGCCAGCAGTATCTGAACCAATTTCAGAACTCCTTGGCCAACAATGGCGTTGCCAAGCACCTGCCGCCCGGGTTCACCGACGGGCCCAGTTCGCACGATCTCACCTACAGGATGATACGACGCCTGCTCGGCGATCCGGCGGTACAGGCCCTGGGGTATTTCCACAAGCACGACAACAAACCTGGCGGTATTACGGCCATCACCCTGACCCTGGGCCTGTTCCCCTTCATTGCGATGTTCGTCTCGTCGATCCTGATTATGTACTGGATCACCACCGGGATGTTCTTGACGACTGCCACCGGCGAGCTTCTGGGCAAGAAGTGGGAGACTTGGTCCATGCCGATACGATCCAGTGTCTCCTATGCAATGCTGTGGCCGCTGCCCGGTTTTGCGCCGCTGTCCGGCGTGCAGGTCGCCATCCTGGTCCTGTCGTTCCTCGGCATTGGTGCCGGGTCTGCCTTCTTTGCCAAAGTAAGCCAGTTCCTCATCAGCACGCCGCTCATTATGGTGCAAAATGCCGATGCCCCGACGTTCGTCAATTCTGTCGCACGCTCGGAACTGTGTCTGGCCATTGGCGTACAAAACGGGGTGTTCTCGCCCAAGGAAGCCGCGCTTACCGCCCACCCCGTGAAATCACGGTTCGCTAGTTCTATTGCTCTCGGCGGGGCCGATCCCGATCTCCACAAAACGCGCACGCGCTACGATTTTGGCCCGGACGGGGCGTGCGGGTCCTTTACGCTAGAGACGCCGGCGCGGCGCTCCCCCGCGACGAGCTTGAGCGACAAAGTCTCCCGCCAGATCAGAAAACAACTCTCTGACGCCCGCCCGGGGATTTTGCGAAAGGTCATCGTGTTGACCAAGCGCGACCTCATCGCCCCATTGGTCTCCGGGACTGTCAACAAGAGCACCGACCAATATGCGGCCACTTACAATCAATTGGTCGGGGCATTGAATCGCCGCATCAACGCGGCCTTGGCCGGCCTTCGTCAAAAACCCACCGGGGCAATGACCGCTTTGGGTGAGGCCCTGTCGCGCAACGGTTTTGCGGCGGCCGGGACCGTGTACTGGACCCTTGAGCGGCGCCAGGATGCGTTCGTCAACGCTATGAACGACTTCCTGCCCGATGTCTCCCAGCCGATCTACGGCAAAAGCCAGAGCTCGTGGTGGCCCACGCGATGGTTCGGTGACCATCAGAGCGATCAGCCGCTTGCGCGCGCCTATCTAGCCAAGCGCAGCGTTTTGGATAGCGCCAACCAGCGCTACCACGAAGTCTATACGCCGCGTGGCTCGCTCGATGCCTTTTACGACAAGACGACACCGGAAGGGACGGTCAGTAAGGGTATGAGCATTGCCGCGAACTGGCTTGCCGAGAATATTGTCAAGATCCCGCGCATCGGCACCAGCTCCAGCGAGGCCAACCCCGATCCGATGATGGAGGTCAAGATGCTCGGCCAACAGCTCCAAGATGCCGTCGCGGCTTTTGAAGGAGCCCGGTTGCTGGCTGGAGTCATTGGCGGACCGGAGGCGAGTGTGGCGAAGAAGGTCCTTGGCGGCGGCGGCGGTGGCTTCATGGGTTGGGTCACCAACATTATCTTGATGCTGGCGCTCGGGCTGGGGTTTTTCTACGCCAACATCCTACCCATGATGCCTTACATCATGTGGACGGCCGCAATGATCGGCTACCTTGTCTATCTCCTCGAGGCCCTGGTCGCCGGTAATTTTTGGTTTGCGATGAAGGCCCATCCCGACGGAGAAGGGTTGGTTGGCCGCGCCTCTTCCGGTTACCCGATTTTGCTGACTCTCGTTCTATATCCGGTGTTGATGGTCACCGGTTTTGTGTTTGGCATGGGAATCACGCGTGTCGGTGGCTGGCTTATCAACACGACCTTGTGGACTGCCTTTGAGGACATGTCCACCGACGGGTTCAACCTCCTGTCGATCGTCGGGAAACTGGCCGTCTACGCCATCGTCTATCTGATCCTGCTCTACAAGGGCTTTGCCGTGACTTCCGAGTTGCCACAGGGAATCATGCGCTGGATGGGCGTTGGCACCCACTTCACTAACCTCGGTGAAGATCAGGCCAAGAGTCAGGCCGAGAACATTGCCTCGCGCGTGACGGCCGGTATTGGCCGCTCGATCGGCGGCGGGGCCATGCGTGGTGCGGCCGCCTAACCGTCGCGCCCCATCACGGCGCTGGCGCCAGGGCTATGGCTTTGGGATCACTCGCCGGTCCTTTGTGCTCGGCACCGTGCCACCGGCCTAGCCATTGCTCGGCTTCGCCTCGGCGTTGCAGCTGCGGCGGTAGCGGGTGTTGGCGGCCCAGCGCCGCCAGTATGGCCCGATCTCGGGCCCCCAACCGCTCGCCGCGGCACATCCGCCTCACCAGATCGGCTCCCGGCGTGCCCCGGGGCAAGGCCCGGCGCAAGTGCGGATACCGGTCCATGATCTGTACGGCCCAGCGGACTTCCTCCGGCCAGCCCAAGGGGTGCTCGACCGGGGCCGGATCCGCCGTTGATGCCGGCAGCTTCTCTAGGCGCTGGCGCACCCTGTCTGCCAGCGCGAAGCGGTAAAGCCCCTCCGGCAGGGCTTCGAGCCAGTGCCGCGCGATGGTCGCCAGCCGCGCCCCGCCGCCCTGCAGGTCCACCCGGGCGTCTCGCTCCGAACGCCCCAGCAAGTAGTCCGACAGACCTTGGCACTGATCCAGACGCGGGACTCGGCCCGGCCGCCCTTCGGTCATGCGCACCTCCTGGTCTGCGCGAAAGCCGTTGAGCAGTGCGCGCAGTATCGGATGGTCATACAGGTAGACCGTTTGGTGCGTCAACGCGACTGCCACTCTCGCCCACGCCCGTAGGCGAGACTCCATCACCGTCTCGGCGTGCTGTAGCGCGTGCGGCCACGGCAGGCACATCGCCGGCCGGCCGCGCCCGGTCAGGGCCAGCCAGGTATCCAGATCGTCCGTGACCCACACCGGCGTGGACCGGCGCTCGCGATGCCCGACGGCCCGTGCCTGCGGATTGACCAGCGGAGTGGGGCGCTCCCAGGCGGCCCCATAGCCGCGCGCCCGGTGCTTGCCATCGACTGCGTACAGCCCCGTCAGGGCCCCTTTGACGCCAAACGTGGGCACTATAAGCGCCTCAGCGGGCCTCTGGGCGCCCGTCAGGCCCCATCGCGCCAGAAGGCCGGTCAGGGCCTCCGAGGGCCCCAGCGCCTCCCACGCGCCACGCTGGGCCGCCTCGACCGGCGCCCAGCCGAGGCGCAGTTCCCGGGCCTGTTCGGGGCTCAGCCCCGCCAGGGCGGGATGGCGCCGCCGGGCCTGCTCGGAAAACTCTTCTCGCCAGCGCCCATACTGCGCCGCGATCGCCTCGCCCGTCTCCTCGTCCGCCCCCACGGGGGCCACGCGCCCGCGGCTGGTCAAGGTCACCCCGGTTTCCTTCGCCAGCTGTTCCAGGGCCTCGCGAAATTCCAAGCCGTGCTGGTCCATGAGGTAGTCCAAGGCATTGCCGTGCGCCTTGCACCCGAAGCAATGGTAAAAACCCTTGGCATCGTTGACCTTGAACGAGGCGGTCTTCTCCTCGTGGAAAGGGCAGCACGCTTTGAACTCGGCCCCATCGGGCACAAGCTCAATATCCCGTCCGATAAGCTCGGACAGGACGGTGCGCTCCAGCACCTCGTCCCGGTCGCGTCCGGCCACGGTTCAGGCACCCATGGCCAGGGTTTGGGGACGACTCGCCGCTGCCGGTCGTTGGCAGCGCTCGAGCACGTCGAGCAGATTTTTCACCGGTCCCAGCCCAGCCTGACCCGCCCCCCGTGCGCCGCGCACGACCAAGTCGATCGCCTCCTCGGGCAACGCCACGCCGGCCTGGGCGAGCTCCCCGATGCGCACGTACACACCGGGGTGACGTTTGGCGGCACTCAGGGCGACCTCCAACCACTGCTCCCCGAGGCACTCGGGCGCCTGGACACCCAGCTGGGCGTACACGCTAGAGGGCAACCCCGGCACTTCATGGCCTACGCCCACGACCTGGTGGCGCAGCACGGGGGACACTCCCCGATGTCCGGCCACCGTGTACTGGCGGTGCTTGTTCAACTGATGCGCGTAACGCTCGATGAACTCGCGCCGAAACCGTGCATCCGGGCAAAACGCGAGGGGCTGGAGGAGGGTGTGGCCGTTATAGAGTTTGATGAGCGCGTTCGGCTGAGCGTCGAGCGTCTTGAACACGTGGGCGCGATCGCCGGCGACGATGGCCGCCAACAGCCGTTGCTCGGGCGTTGGGACCGCGTGCTCAATGGTCGGGCTCAGGGGGCGCCCCTGTTCGGCCCGCTCCATGACCAGCCGCTCGAAGGGGACGTTGCGCTGGCGGGCTGCCCGATGCAACGCGGCGATGTCCACATAGCGCTCCGCGGCCGTGATCGTTTTCCGCTCGACATGCGCCGATGTCTGGGGCCGTACGTAGGCAATCTCCTCCTTGACGCCCTGGCCAGCGCGCGCATCGTACGGGGCCATCATCGCCTCAAGGGCATGCTGGGCCCACTGGGCGTCGGTGCGGTAGTGGTTCCGCACATGGTGGGGACGCAGGAGGGCCTCGCGCAGGTCCTGTACATAGGGCGGGATGCGCAATTCGACGTTTCCACGCCGCAGTGAGTGGCTTGTCATCGTCCTTACTCCTCACAAACAGGTCTCTAAAACCCATTCTACGGAGCCCGTCGACAAGGCGTTAATAGGCAATTTGTGGTGGTCTGAGGGAAGGTGGCGCGGACGGAGCGTAGGGGCGAGCTAAGCGTGCGCTTGGCCGCGGCGGCCGAGCGAGGTAGGTATTGTGTGTCTGTCGTCGAATTCGGCGGGGGGAGGTGGGGGGGCAACTACCCGCCGGTCCATCGGTGCCAACTCTATGGTTCTGCGTCGAGGCGATCCAGCAGCGCTTCCAACGCGGCCAACGGATCCGGGTGACCCTCAAAGCTCTCCAGCACCGAAATGTATTCGCACAAGAAGTGATATTCTTTCGAGTTGTGCTCTCCCGTGGCCATCTCTGCCTTCAGCACTTCAAGGTTCGCTCCTAAACCCAAATCATCAAGGCGTTGCTGCCACGGTACCTCTTCGACACGTTCACTTTTGTAGTTATGAAGGTCTTCCTGAGACGCTCTGACCTCTAACATTATTATCCCTCCCTTTGCATCTCCTTCGGAGTTTTTGCCCATTACGCGGCCCCGGCAAATGTACCATTGTCCTCACCATTTATCGAGCGATGGGTTTGCAACTTGAGCGCGCTACGCTCGTGTCATTTTCCGCGGCTTTGTTGGGTGTTTTGCAGGCTTGTTAAGGTTTTGTGAACTTCTGCTCGATTACAGCGCAAGGCCGGCCGATGCCAAAATGCTGTTCATGTGTAAACACTTCGCTGCCGGGGGCCTGTTCACTGACCGTCCAGTTGAATGCCTGCGTCTGTAACCAACTGTGCATACGCTCATTGGCGGCTTCCTTGGCGATGACCTTTACCCCGTCAAGGGCCGGGCGCAACCGTTCCAATCGGCCTAGCTCATGATGGCCGTCTAGGTCGTCTAACATGACATGCACACCAGCGCGCCTGATCTCTTCGAGACGCTCGCCGGTCCCGGGCGGCACGACCCGGTAGCTTTCTTCGTTGAGTTCAACACCAAGACTGGTCCGACACTCCGCCCTTGCCCGGCGCAGAGCGTCGAACGTGCGAGCCGGGACCGACAGTAAGGTCGATAGGTACAGGTTCACGAATAACGTGCCCCCGGCTGGAAGCCAGTTCGCCCTCGCCGCCCGGGGTAGCCATGACAGCACTTGCAAATCCAGTGCACGCGCGCATGACTCATCGAGCCGGTCTAGCCCGGCCGCTGTTGCCGACACTTCACCCCAGCCATCGATGGGCCGCAGCAACAATTCATGGCCAGCAGCGCGCCCACTGGCGCGCTCTCGTATGACCTGGAGGAAGGGAGCAAAACGCCGACCGCCAACCGCGATGTCCGTCTTGCCTAGCATGACCCTCTACTTATGTTGCCGCCGCGCCTACCTGCACGGGCGCCCCAATCTGGACGCACCCGCCCGGGCAGCGACCCTGGAGCTGGTCAATCAGGCGCCCATCCCTCGTCATCCCCCAGAGCGCGTCCCGCTCACCGCGGGCCAGGCGGTCGACGAAAAATATCGCCGCCAGCGGCGCCTGGGCCTGACGGCCGGGCATTGCTATGACCCGTAACTGGCTCAACTCGCTCCGACCCCAGGAGGGAATATCCCCCTCGTGGAGCCAGATCGGCGCAACCCGAGCTGCGCCGGCGATTCGCTCCGGGCTCAACACCAGCAGGCACCGATGCAGCGCGCTGCCCGGCTGTGCGGCGTCGATCCCATAGAAGGTTTTGCTGCGCCCATCGAGCGCTAGCCCCCAGCGCGCCGCGGGGCCGGCTACGGTTGCCACGGCGGAAGGGAAATGTAGTAGTTGTATTTTCATGCCTGTGGTATGACGCCTAATATGGCTATCATAGGCGACACCCCTGCACGGGGCAAGAGCGCGCACGAGCGCAGGATCTGACCCCAGGCTCACGGCTGCGGACCCGCCAGCACCGCCTCGATGGCCTCCTGGGCGGCCTCGGCGCTGACCGAGCTCCGCTCCAGCAGCTGTTGGAGCGACAGTTCCCGCCCTGACGCATAGTCTTGTTGCCATTGGCGCTGATGGATCCCGTCGGGCTTCTTTTCCATGACGAACAGGCCGTCCCCCAGATGGGGGCGCAACTGCCCCAAGATCGCCGCGGCGGTCGTGGCGCGGATCCGTACCTTGTTCCGCGCCTTGCTCTGGGTCTCGATGTGGGCGTCGGGCTGGGCGCCCAGTAGGGCGTGCCCGAGGCTCGTGTTCGTGTCGAGCACGTCTTTGGGGGCGCTCAGCAGCACATCCCCATCGAGCAGCTTCAGCCGGACCGAAACCTTCGGCTCATAGATCCGTGAGTGTGACTGCAACTGTGTGGTATAGCCGTTGAGCAGATACGCCAGCCCCTGGTCGGGCTGCGTGAAGGGCGGACTGAGCCTCAAAACGTCCTCCCAGGTGGTCTTCTCGGGGCACAGGACAGCTCGGTGACGACCACCGTTTTCGTCCGTATAGACCACCGTGCGCCCCAGTCCGTGTTGGCTGGCCAGGCGCGCGGCCTCGAACAGGTTGCCCTGCAGGACCACCCGGCGAATCTTCCGGGTGTGACCCCGGACCCAGTCGATGTCCGCGTACGCAGGATGGTCCTCGTCCAGATGCTCAATGGTATCGGGGTCCATATCCTCATTGAGCATCCAGGAGACCGGTTCTGTCCTCTCCCGTCCCCGGAACAGGTCTAAGTAGCGCACTTGGTAGTTACGGGGATTGGTCAGCACGCCCTCGGCGGCGTCCTCGCTCGGAGCGGCCACCGACAGCACCACATTCCACGTGTCTCCGGCCCGCGGTATCAGCGCCCCCGGCACCAGGCGAGGCAGGACCCGCTCGAGCATCTCGAATTGGCGCAATACATGGGCGGCCATGGAACGGTTGGCTAACCGCCCGTTCTGGGCAACGCTCGCCTTTTCGTTCTCGCAGCGCGCACGAAAACCCTCCGCGTAGTCGTCTAACTTGGCGCAGATCCGCGGAAACGCCCAGCCATCCGGTCCTATCTCACCGCTTTTTTCACCCCAGGTCCGCTGGTGCTCGACCTCGGCGATGACCTGTTTGGCGCTGGGGATCTTGGCCGCGGGAATCTTATAGCTGATCTCCGCCAGCTCGACCGGGCGGTCGAATTCACTCTCATAATGCGTCTTCGTCTCGCCTTGGTAGATAATCCGCCGCTCAGTGCGGGCGCGCAGGTCCAACTCTCCGACCTCCGTGGCCCGACCCAACTCCCCTTCCTCGAGCATCAAGACCAGATTGTATTCCGAATCGAACTCCTCGAGCAGCGTTCGCTGGTCGGCCACCGGCAACAACATCATGGCGCCGGTGACCTTACGCGCCAGGGCACCGGCCTCGCGCTGTTCGACCATGTCATGTACCTGGTCTGGCGTCATCATCATCGCCCCGAGCTTCTCGGGATGATGAGCCATCACGCGCATCACCGCCTTGTCGCCGAACCGATTGAACAGGTCGTAGGAGGGGATGGCCTGCGGCGCGTTCCGATTGGACGTCACGCTGGCGGACATCTGACTAAGGTGCCCGTTGGACATTGCGATAAGCCGCGCCTCCATCGGCAACCCAGTCGACAGGGAGCATATCCGCGGGGCCACTACCTGGGAGCGACGGTCGACGCGCCCTAGTAGTTGAATGCGGTCGTGGACGACCGACATCAATTGCACCTCGATTAAGGCGCGCCGGCGATGGTCGGCAAAACGCCGGTCCGAGTGCATGCTGTTGCCCGTGGTGATGGCCGCCGTGCCCACGACCGCATCCCAGCGGCCATCGTTGAACTCGCGCAGCAGCTGCACGCGATCGGTCTTTGGCTGGCGCTCGAGCACCGCCCCGTCGGGCGTGCACACCACGCGGTGTGTGCGCCCGCTTGCCTCGGCCACGCTGTAACCGGCCGCCTCGAGGCGGTCCCGGACATAGTCCAGCGGGGCAAATGGCAGGTCCCGGACGCGATCAATGGCCTCATGTGCGCGCCTTATCTGCCCCCGAAGGCGGTTGGCGAGAGAGGTCGCCCCGATCCGCTCGAGCACATCGTACACATTGACCCGTACTTCGGTGATCCGGTTGCCAGCCTCGTCGTAGACCCGCTGGTCGCCGACCTTGGGCTCCAACATGCGCTTGACGCGCCGGCGCAGCACGTCCTTGATGTCGGGATAGTTGGCTACCGACGCATCCCCGTTGATATCGCCCTCCTTCGCTTCGCCCGTTCCCTCCGGCAGGAGGTCCTTGTGAAGCGCCGCCCCGTTGTGTTCGACGACCACGATGGGCTTTTCGTCGTTGCGTAGCGCCTCCAGAGCCCGCTCGACCGTCAGCTCTTGCTTCATGGCAACGGTCACCTGCTTGGCCAGCAGGTGGTAGAAGTCCGCGAAGCCCATACCGTCAATCCGCGCCTTTTCGATCCCCTTAATCCCTTTGTACAGATGCGACAGCTCCTGGCGGTGGCCGGGGTCTCGCATCGCCTCGCCAATGAAATACCGGATATCGTCGGCCAGCTCGCGCATCTGGGTGAGCGCCTCGGCCAGCTCGTCGGTGAACCCCTCATTGCGAGCGCCTCGGTTTTGGTCTTCGACGAGCTCGATCTTCAGGCGCGACAAATCGTGCTCGCGCCGGACCAGTTTGCCGTCGGCGACCAGCATCTGGCTTACCACCTCCTGCAGCGGGGTCCCACCCCGCTTGACGGTGTTGATGAACGTGCCCTGTTGTACGTGCTCGGGGAATACTCGGGGATAGGACAACAGACCGCGCGGGTCGCGCAGGTAAGTGGCCGAGGCATCCACGACCGCACTGGCACGCTCTTTGACGGCCATTACCACCTTGTGAAAGGCCCCATCACCGGTACCGAGGTGACTCTCGTCGAGCAGGACAGGGCGGCCGGTCAGATGTTCAATCACCGTATGCGCCCTGCGCGCGGCAAACCCCTCGCGCTTATGCGCTGGCGCGCCCCGACGATAGAAAGCGACTCCCTTAGACAGGCCAAGATAGGTGCACAGCACCAGATTGGCTCCCGATGGCAACAGTCCGCGCTCGACAAAGGCCTCCACCTCTCGGCGGTCAAAAGTGGCCACCTGCTGACCCGCCGGGTCGTAGATCGCGCTGGTTTCGGTCAGAAACGGCTTGATCTCGCCCTCTACACCGATATCACACAGATCGCGCCACAAGTCGCTAAACAGATCTGATGTCTTCGTGACGAAGGTGACGATCTCGCCCCGGTTTACCGCCGCCTTGATCAGGGCCGCGAGGATGCGCCCTTTGCCCGTGCCGGTCATGTCACCGAGAATGAACTCCTCGCCCTGACTCATAGCCGTATGTGCTAAGGCGATGGCGTCGGCCTGTTCGACCGCCAAACCACGCTCTTGGCAGGCCTGCACGTCCCACCCCAAGTGCTGTTCAAGGTAGGGCTCGACCGGCCCATGGCGTCGCGCGAACCGATTGAGTGCCTCTCGTGTGGGGCGTACGAGATGTTTGGGCACTGCCAGCGTGGGTGTGTCGTAGGCCGTCAGCGATACATAGGGGCGTTGAAACTCATTGAGCACCACCTGGTCCGCCTCATCGAACTGACGATTGAACGCGGCCAGCACGTCCGACAGGCTCGCCGGATTGACTTCATCGCTGCTCGGCGCCGCCGTCGCAGCTGCCGCCTGTTCCTCCAGGCGGGCCACCAGCTCGTCGCGCGAGTAGATGTACTCCACGGAGGGCAGCGGATTTTCGGCCGGCGTCCAGCGCCGGCCCCCGATTTTGGCCAACCAGGCCGCACGGCGATCCCCGGGCCGTCCAATCAAACTGCTGTCGAGCGCCAGCACAGAGTCGAGCTTGTAATGCGTCGCCGCCCACTGCAGAAAACCGTGTACAGCCGTGGCCTCCACCGGTTGCTCCAAGTCGCCCTCATCGCCGGTGAACAGCAACACCGCCTCACCATGGTGCGGGATCGACACCAGTGCGCGCGCCGCCTCGTAGTGCTGTGGCTGGGTAAACTGATACTCGTCCAGCTCGCCGGTCTGGCCCGACTGTTGCGGCGCCATGATCAACACATCGGCGCTCTCCGGGGCCCATGAATCGTGCTCGGGGTCGAACGGATTGACGCGGACCCCGTCGCCGAGCAGTTCACCGAAGCGTTCCTGATCGGCCCGCATGTGGGCGGGTAGGAGGATGTTGATGTCTGACGCCTCAGGGAGAAATCCGCTGAGCATTCCGTTGGCCGCATACGGCAGGACTACACGCCGTCCGGCGCTGCGCACCATCTGCGCGGCCGCTTGGGCCAGCAACGGGGTAAAGCCTCGCTCCTGCCACTGCTCGCCCGCCAGCTCGCGGGGCAAGCGGGGAAGGCGGGTGTCGAGGGCAGCGCAGGCCTCCAAAGTCGCCCCCTGTCCCGGACTGGCGCCGGCACCGGCCTGGCGCATGAACCGGGCCGCCGCCACTTCGATCGCGGCCTCGACATCGCGCTTCGCGCGGGCCACCACCGCGGGGTCCTGTCCCTCGGTCGAGCCGAACAGCACGTGACAGAGGTGGTCGATGTCGCTCGGATCACCCCGAGTCCCACTTGCCAGGTGGCGCACGTACCCGTAGACATGCAGCGTTAGGTCAACAGCCCGGTCGGCATAGTCTTGCCCGCCCCGCAGGAAACGCGGATCGAACTGAGCCGGGTCGGGCTCGCGCACAACACGATCGCCCTGGCGCAGGAATCGGCCGGTGGGGTCTTCGCCGACTTCGGCCCCTTCGTGGTTCTCGCCCAGGACCTCATACTCGGTGGCGATGATTTGCGAGGCGCTTTGTGTCTCGCGTGCGGCGTAGGCGCCAATACCCAGCACCTCCTCCAGCGGCATGTCCCGCACGTGTGCTTGCGCATAGACCGGGACAAACTCACTCAGCCGGAACGGGCGCAGATCGCCACTTTTCTGCGTGTACCGCGTGCTGTACCAAACCCCCTTCGGGGTCTGTTGAAAATGCAGGCGCCTCGCATCCTCTTCGCGAACACGCCCTTCGAGCACGATGATGATCGCCCCTGAGGGCAGGCGTTTAGGGCGCAGCGCGACATCGTGTGCTTGTAGGTCCAGCCAGCGCATGCCGTATCTCCTTACGTTGCCGATACCTCCACAATAGGGCGCACTGTCTGATTCTGTTAAGGCCGAATCGCTGGCAAAAAAAAGCCGCAGCGCGTGCTGCGGCTATAGGCTGCGGCGGTGTGGTTGATTGGGTCACATGGAGGGGGCGAGGGAATTGATGGCATCCAGATCGCTTTGGTCCAGTACGATCTCCTCATCCTCGTAGGCACTTAGCGGTACCTGCTCGCCAGCCGGCGGATAGGTCTCGCTTGCCGGTGTCGACACTTCCGCCTCCTCGGCCTCGCGCCCTCCGGTCTGTGCGGCATTGGGCGGACACGAACCGGTCTCCGGCGCCGGGCCGCTCGCCCCCGGCGACTCGTGCGGCCCGTTGCGCGGCGCACTCGCCGGCGCGATGGGCGGGGGTGGCGGTGCCGGGGCCGGGGCCCGCGGCGGTGGCGAGCGACGTGCCGCGACCGACGGTGGCGGCCCACCAGGCGCCTCGGCCCCGGCCTGAAAGGGCCGCCCGCCTTGCCCCCCATGCGCGGGGCCCGCCTGCGCACCCCCGGCCACCGTGTGCTGCGGGGGCGCCGACGTTGCCCCGCTGGCGGTACTGGCCGGCGGTGTTGCCCGCCATGTGGCCGGCGCGGGCTCATTACCCCCTCCAGCGACCGATCCTGCGGGCGCGGGGCGTTGCGGGGCCTCGCCCGGCCCGGGCGCCGCGGGCCCATGGCCAGGCTCGGGGTGCTGCACTGTGTCCTGCGGGGCCATCGCCATCGGGATTGCGCGGGACAAATCTTCGTGAAAGTGCGGTGTGGGTAGATCACTGAGACGATAGCGCGGCGGACGACCGCTGCTCGGGCGCACATGAGTGACGAACATGCGCCCGCTTTCATCATCATACATACGCGCCGCGATCCACGCCGGAATATACATCGGCTGGTCGTCAGGACCTCGATACAGACGCCCGAGATACTCGCGCCGCTTTTCGTTGCCCAGTATCTTGGTTTTACTCATCTCGCCGACGAACAGGCGCGCCCCCGGGATGACCTCACACTGGGCCACTGAATTCTCGGCAAAGGCCTGCTGGATCAAGCGCCATTCGTCGCTCTGTTTGAACTGCTCGACACAGAGCTCTCCGGTCAGGGGTTGCGGCCAGCCAGCGCCGTCCTGACGCTCCCACTGCGTGTTGGCCACGGCGACCACGGTTTGACCTGCCGGGTTGACCAGGCGCACCGCGCTGAATCGGTGGATACCGGCCCCGTTGCGACTGGTCAGCTGCTCGGCGATGACTTTCTCCAGATCCTCGAGCGGCGTCTCCGAGGCGATCAGTGTCGACTCCCCCGTTTTGAAGTAGTTGACGTAACACACCACCTTATCGGGCCGGTTCTTCGTCACCAGGTTGACCCAGTAGCGTGCCGCAATCGCCTGCTGCGGGAAGTGCGAGGCCACCTCCACCCAGCCGGCCGTGTACAGACCCGGCTCATTGCCGGGGTAGACGTAGTTGAAAAATACGATGGCCCCGTGCTGGGCGTAGGCTCGGGATTTTTCGTTGGCCAGGTCTTTGATCTCCGCACGCGCGTGTTCGCGCATAGCGGCTCTCTCGTCTGGCCGCAACACGACACGCACCTGATCGCCCTCCGCTTTGCCATTGTCTCCCAGCAAGCGGCCGATCACGGCGTGCGGCTCATGGCTCAGGTCGTAGCCTTCTACGAGCAGTGCCATGGCTTTGTACTCTTCTTGGTTAGAGCTGCGGCTCTCGAGTAGGGCCAGTTCGTCGAACGCGCTCATGGCCGTCTCCTTCATTGCCGTTGACTGATACACTGTCTCCATTGTGGGCAGCAGTGCCTTGCGGTGTTAAGGGCTGATCGGTGTAAGGCGATGGGCTGGCTCCCAGCCCCGGTACCTGGTCCCGCATGTACGGCCAGAACTCCCGGCCGAATTGCTCCAGGTGATCGCGATACTCGGCCTGCGCACCGTGTTTGCGCCGTGTCTTTTGTATGCGCGCTTCGCGTTTCGGGCTCAGGAACCGGGGCGCCTCCTCCGGCAGGTAATATTCCAGGGCCGCGCGGACCTTCTCGTTGTCATACTTGTCGTAGCCTTCTTTGATCAGCGCGCTCATATCGATCCCTTCGCGGCGCAGGCGCTCGACGGCTGGAACCAATTCCAACTGCTGCACGGTCTCGATATTCACACTCATCCCGTAGTATTCCAGGCGAACCGACTCCTCAGCTCGCTCGGCGGCTAGGCGCGCGCCCAACCCGTCTTTTTGGGCGTTGTACTGCGTATAGCCGGCGTCACAGATCACTTTGGTGATCGCCATCTGCTGGATTTCCTCGGCCACGTCTTGGGATATCTCTCCGTCGGCCAGGATGCGCGCGCCCGCACTCGGACCCCTCTCCGGGACGATGCCGCGCAGCACATAGTCGTGCCAGTACATGTTGCCCACCTCGAGCAGGTCCCGTTCCAACTGGGGGTCATAGGCGACCGGTAGGGCAAACGGTTGCCATTGGTCGCAGTCGAAGACCACCAGCAAGAGGTTGTGAATATCAACCCCCTTGGTTTGGTGGACCAAATAGCGATATTGGTGCAGTTGCGCACGGTAGGCCAGCGGTACGCCGCGTTGGAGGATCTCCTTGACCCGCCCGGACCCAGGGGCCTTGTAGTCGGGTATGTGACGCTCCTCGCCGTTCGCGCCAGGCAGCCAGACGATGTCGTCGAGGAACCCGCGGCACCATGGATGTGCCGCGGGCGGGGGCGTCTTACCCAGGGACTGTAGCAGCTCCGTATCGCTGCGCGCGCCGTACTTGGCGTGGAATTTCTCGTTAATTAGGGGCTCCATCTCGACCCCGCGGCGGGTGTCACCGGTCGGGTCGGTCGGCCCCTTCAGGAGTAGCTTCTGGGCCACGATGTCGGCGGGATGGTCGAAGGTGTGATGCCCGATCTCCGCGGCCAACAGCTCGCCGATCTCCGAGCCACCTAGCCCACCCAGACGCTCGGCGTGCCAGACGAGGCGTGCGGGGTCGCGCTGGCCGACCAGGTCGAGCCACTGCTCAATGCGGCCTGGCTCGAGCAACGGACGCTGGGGCAGGGCGTCGATGATGCGCTGTGCCTGCTCTCGCATTTGTCCCAGTTGTTGCATGGATCACCTATTCCGCCTATCTTAGGCGATAATACCGCAGACCCCAATTTGGGCCCGTATTCCCATGTTCCGCCACTGCGGGGGTATTTGTTAAGGGCCGAATGACCACCAATTGGCCCTTAACGAATTGGTGTTCACCGCCCTACAGTGGTCTTGAGAGCTCTTCAACTTGGAGATTGTCATGGAAACCGAACACGCAACCGTCGAGGCGCGCACCGCCTTGCTTGTGTCCATGAACCAGGAGGGACACACCGAGCTTACGGTCTCGCCCCAACACGGCCCGATCTTTCGCCTGTCCGATGCGGTAGCCCGCGCCCTCATCCAGGACGTCGACGGGCAGTCCGTACGCGTGGGCTTTCCGCCCGAGATGTCGGCCCTGGTCGAGGCCCCGTGGCTGGGCTGGAATGTCGGCCGCGATAGCCTGCAGCTGCTCAGCTACGTGCCGGGGCGTAGCGGCACCTGCCGAATCGACATTCCCCTGACCGCCGAGCATAGCGCCCGCTTGAAGGACCTGCAGCGCGAGTTGGTCCTGGGGATTCTCGAAATCGAGGACGGCGAGCAGACCTACGACATTCGGGCCGTTCACACCCTTGCCCGCATCAAGCGCTAAGAGGAGGGCTCGATATGGCCAAGCACTCGCTCCCTCCCGGCTATCAAAGCCTGTCCCAGCAGGGAATCGACATTACTTCAGACCCGGCGGAAAACCGCCGGCGCATCGGCGCACGGCCCGTCACGGACGAGGGCGCGCGCAAGACGGCACTGGCTGTCGCCGCCGCAGAAGGGCACCTCGACCCAACGCGCGAAGGGGCCTGGGCGCGGCTCGACGAGGCACAGACCAGCGGCCCTGTCGAGACGCTGGATATCGACGTACCCCGGACCGCCACCGGGGGCGTGGATCTGGATACGTTGTGCGCGCAGCTCGACCAAGCCGGCCTGGCGCCGTTGGACGAGGAGAACGAGTCGGCGCGCAGCAGTTATATGCTCGAGGGCAATACCTACTTCACCCCCCACCGATAAGAAGACTCCCGATAGTCACTCCCGCGGTCCAGCGGAACTTTAGGCGGCCTACGGGCCGCCTGTTTTTTTGGTCGCAGGGGGGGGCGTCTACGCAGCGCGCCCTTAGCGGCGCACAGGCTGTGGCGGCGGCACGCCTTCGGCCAGTTCGTTGGCCTGCGCGCGTAGCGCGTCGATCGAGATATCGGCCGGGATAGCGAGTCCTTTTTGGTGTAGGCGCACAACCCGTGTCGCATCGTAGGCGAGTAGGTCGACCAAGGCCGCCGCGCCCGTGAGGATCGGCACCCCCTCGAAGGCGCCGGCGAACTCCACCCGCCCCCACCACGCTTTGCGCCGGCGCGTGTAGATTACATCGTCGAACGCTGGCAGGACCCTCTTGCGTGGCAACGCTACCTCGACAATGAAGGGTGGATTATCGAGCCAGCCCGCTTGGTACAGCGCGAGTTCACCGACAATCGTCGCTTCGGCGCAACACGCGGCGACGACCTGGGCCCACAACGGGCGACTACTCGGGTTGCGGTGGTTCTCGTAGAGCCCAGAGCGGGTGCCGATTTTCCTCACCAGCCCTTCTGCATTCCACCGTACTAGGACTACGCGCGTGGTCTTCTCTGTGTACCCTGCCGCCTTCATCAAGTCGCGCCAGTGAAACACATGAGGCAGCGCCTGCAGCAGAGTCTCGGTCCGCCGGCTCACGGCTCAAGCTCCAGCTCGCGTTGCCTGGGGACGTCCGCGACGGGGGGCTGCCGCTCCTCGCGTGAATGACTTGCTGTCGGCAGTGCCTCGGCGTGGACGCACAGCCGCCACTGACCGGGATCGCCCAAGCCATTGCCATGGTAGACCTTGAGCTCGCCCAACGGCGCGTCGTGTAAGCGGCAGTGCCAGATAAGTTGCGCACCGGCCATCGCTACACAATGTGGATCGATATCGATTGAAGTCAGCGACAACTGCCGCAACGACGCCGGGCCTGCTTCGGTGAAGTACAACTGCGCCGTGGCGAGGAGCATCACGCCCGACCCGCCTGCCGGATCGGCGACCGTGTACACCCGGTCGGTCTTGGGCTGGCCAACCTGCATGGAGGCCAACACGTAGGCGATCGATTGGGGAGTGAAAAACTGGCCGAGGCCCTGGCGCTTCCAGCGCGATGACAGAGCCATGTACAAAGGCCCCAGGACATCGGTGAATGGTCGCTCCTGGGCGATCAAGTCCAACACCTCGGATGCGTATCGGTCCACCTCAATGAGACTGCTTTCATCCCAGCGGGCCAGCCAATCGTCGCGGAATGGCAACGGAGAGCCCGTCATCTGGTGCAGGCGCGCCAGTACGGCCTCGAGCAGGCGCGGCACGTCGATACCCTGACTACGGACCATCCGGTCCGCCAAGCGCTCGACTGCCACACTGAGGGGCTGATGGTGGTCTTTGCTCATACGTCTATGGTGCAAACGTCCTCGGCTATCCGTTAAGGAGTTTTTGCTAACAACAGGGCGTCTCTTGCTCCGTCGTCCGATGTCGCCTAAGATATACATGAAACACGACAACCGCGCAAGGTGCGGTTGGCCACTCGGTGGAGGCGCTACTCTTAACGCCATCGCGTTGCCGCGCCGATAATTGGAGCAAGGACTGCGCGGCTAGCGCGGGGGCCGTGGCATTGACGCGAACAGAGCAGGGGAGGGGCCCACAATGAGGATTTCCGGAATTCGCAGCGCATACTCGGCGCTAGAGAGTACATTCGAGGTGGCGGTCTATCCCACCGACGTGCGCCATTTCGTGGTCATCTCAGAGCTCGATGACAACCCGGGCCCGAGTATCACGAACTGTGCTGAGTTTGCCGCGCCCCAACTGGCGAGGAGATTGGAGATTCCCTGGAAGCGGGCGGTGTTCATCGAGTCGTATCCCGCGAACCCCGCACTGGGCCAGCGCGACCCCACCTTTGACCGGATTGCCTTCACCGGGGAGATCACGCTCATGCCAGGGTTCGCCAGCCGACCCCCGGTTCCCAAAGCCACGTTCGCCGATCGCGGGTGGCAACCGCTGGACTTGTTTTTGGCTACCGCGTTGCAGGAGGCGGGCTGCCAGATGAGCACGCTGATTGGCCGTACCGTACGCTTTCGTGAGTCAGCGCAGGGTGCGAGCGGTGAGTACCGCGTGCTCGGATATGATGGACGGCGCTACTACACGAACAAAGGGGTGTTCGCCTCGGAAGACTTGGTGGGTGTTCCGACCGCGTGCCCCGGCCGCGCAGCCGGCCACAGTGCCGGGCCGGCGCCGTGAATGAGCCGATGGTCAAAGCCTTGTCCGTGCGCCAACCCTGGGCGTGGGCGATCGTGGCGGGCCTCAAGCCCGTCGAGAATCGCACGTGGCGTACGGTCTACCGCGGCCCATTGGCCATCCACGCCAGCCAACGTTTCGACGCTGACGGGGCCGCCTGGATAGCGCAGCACGTGGGGTGTGCGGTCCCGGCGGCCCTGCCGCACGGGGGCATCGTTGGCCACGTCCAATTGACCGACTGTGTCGAGCAATTCGACTCGCCGTGGTTCTTCGGCCCGTACGGTTTCGTACTCCAGCGCGCAACAGCCCTTCCCTTGGTACCATTACCCGGTCGGCTACGACTGTTTGACGTCGCGGCCACAGTCTTAACCCCAGCCACGGTGGAGGCCACATGAGCCAGAGCCAGCAGGATCTCGCACTCACCCCCTCGCCCGCGACCTCTTACGCGGAGCAGGGTCCCGGTTTCGCCGAGGAGGGAGGGGGCGCCCAGGCGCACTTGAAGGCGGTACTCAGCGTCGCCGTGCTCATGCTATCCAAGCATTACCCGCAAGACGTCGAAGCGACCTTCTCCCCGGAGGAGCTGGCGGATTTGACGGCGGTGGCGCTTGAGGCGACGGCGGGCCGTCGACGCGTCGAGGCGGTGTATCGAGCGGCCTTCGACCATCTGCTCTCGCCCAGCAGCGCGCCCGCCGCCGCGGACACGGTCGCCGGCGAGCCCGCCCCGGCGCCGTGACGACGCTGTTCGCGGCAACCGGGGTGAGGAGCTTGCGTTTCGGTTGACTCTGGGCCACTGTCTCCGCCCTAACATGACTCGTCTGGCATCGCTTGCGCCGCCGGTCTAGCCCCTCCTCGGATAACGGATGAGGCACATGAACGACGTCACATTGTCATTTCGCGGACTGGAACCACGGGAGAGCACCAGTTGGAGTTACGGCGCTCGTGTCGCGGGTAGCGAAGCCCTTGAGGAGCAATACACGCTCGCCCAGCGCACTTATAACAATATGGTCGAGGTCACGCGCCAAGCCCTGGCGGCCTTTAACGAGTGGTTCGCGGAGAAAGATCCCGAGATCGCCCGACTGGGCACCGAAATCGAGCGTCTGGGCGCGCAATGGGCGGAGGCCAAAGCCCGCGATGATCGCGACGAGCTCGCCCGGATAGCCGCCGAGCGACGGCCTCTGCGCCAGCAATGGTACGAGCGATGTTTCGCCGTGCGCAAAGACAACCGGGGTGAGGTCAACGCCCTGCTCAAGCAGTGGGTGGGCTCGGCCAAGGAATCACGGTTGTACTTGGCCCGCGTCGAGGCGGTCAAGGCCGGCTTGTACTGGGCCACCGCGACGGCAGTTATGACGGCCGTGCAGCGGGCCTGGGACAAACAGTTCCCGCGGCTGCGCCCGGTGGCCTTTTCCCGGCGCTCGGAGAAGCGCCGCGAGACCCTGGTTGTGCAGTTCACCGAGTCGGGCGGTGTGGCCATGGAGACCCTCCATACCAAACACGGTGGGCTGTGGATTGAACCGCCAGGCGAGGGGCTGTTGAGCGCGTGGGCCAATGGTCGACGCCCGGGGCGGCCCGACCGATATCTGCGTTTTCGCATGCGAATCGGCGGGCGCGGGCGCGAGGGGGTTTACGTCGAGGGCAGCGTCCAGATGGTGCGCCCGGTACCGGAGGGGGCACGCGTGATGATGGCCCGCTTAGTGCGCGAGCGTGTGGCGACGCGCTACCGCTACCAGCTGCAGTTGGTGTTGCGCTTGGCCGAGCCACTGTCCATTCCCGCCGAAGACAAAGCGCCGCGCGTGGCGCTGGATATCGGATGGTATTACGAAGCCGGGCGGGGGCGGCGTGTCATAGCCTACACAGCCGGCGCCAACGAGGACGCCGTCGAACAGATTTACCTGGACCCCAGTATTGATGAGGCATTTGACCGGGTCGATGACATGAACAGCCGGCGCAGCCTCGCCCGCGACGACGTCACGATCGCGCTGCGGTGTTGCCAGTGGGACGGCGCCCCCGAGGCCCTGGCCGAGGCCCTCTCCGCTATCAATCGACTTCCAGTGGCGCACGTTAGCCCCGCGCGACTCGCGCAGATGGTGTGGCTCTGGCGCGAGCACCATGGTGACTATCGCCCCGACGTGCTCGAGGAACTGTGGGCATGGCGCCGGTGGGATAAGAAACTCTACGAGACCAGCGCCCATTTGCGTCGGCGAACCGCGGGCCGGCGCAAGAAGTTTTATGAAGGCTGGGCCCGCCACTTCGCGAGTCGCTATGCCACGATTGTTGTCGTCCGGCCCGATCTCCGCGAGGCGGCCATGGTCAAAAACGCGATAAGCGGTGAGCACACAGCGCTGACGGCGCGGGCCCGCCAAGGGCGCGTGCGCGCTGCGCTGTATGAGTTCTTGAACGTTGTGGCCACCAAGGCGGCTGAGGCGGGATCGGTGGTGATAGAGCTCACCGGGCGCACGACGACCGAATGCTCCGCTTGTGGTGAAATAATGGTCGTCCCCGAGGACAACCCCGCGACGCGCCTCCTCGTGTGTCACGCATGTGGCGTGAGCCACGATCGTGAGGCCAACTCGGCGGTGTTGGCGTTTCGGGTTCTCGATGACGAGGCGAGCGTGACCAAGGGGCTGGCGCACGCCCAGGAGAAAGCCGATAAGGCACGCGAGCGCCGCTACAAACGCCGCACGGCCATGCGTGATGCCCGATGGAAGGACGAGCAGACCACCACTTCTGGGCAGTGAGGCCCCCGCGCGACACGGCCACGGCCGGTGCGCGCCACAGCGCCGCGAGCGCTCCAGTGGTGACGACCGGCCGGGGAGGCGCTCGCCCCGCGTATCCACCACTTACGGCCATAGTGAGGCGCTGGCGGTCTATGAGTCCCAGCGTTTCGCCGACCGCTCGCACCTGGCGTGGAGGCGTGTTGATTTTACTGTGGGTTTGCAAT
>Ga0209918_1000046_pt1 | contig 94470 bp, 89 predicted proteins | sample SalPonD_shore_MG_FD_185712 | JGI IMG/M metagenome (GOLD analysis project Ga0209918, IMG submission 185712) | Salt pond soil microbial communities from South San Francisco under conditions of wetland restoration - Salt Pond MetaG... | ecosystem: Environmental > Aquatic > Marine > Intertidal zone...
CGATACTGGAACGAGTGGAACGCCCGCTACAGGGGGGGGGGGGGCGCCTCCCTCCCCGCCGACGCGCAGCGCAGAGGCGAGGCCGTGATAGCGCACTTGCTCTCCGTGGCCCACGGCCGTCCGCACATCCTGGAGGTGCGCTGTTCCACGGGATGGCTCTGCCGGGAGCTGGCGCGCTACGGCCTCACGACCGGGATCGACCTGGCCGATGACGTCGTCGCGCGGGCTCGGGAGGAGGTGCCGGAAGCACGGCTCCTGGCCGGCGACTTCCTGGAGGTGGATCTGGGAGCCCGATCCTTCGACATCGTGATCTCCCTCGAGACCATCGCCCACGTCCGCGACCGGCGGGCCTTCTGCCGCAGGATCTCCGACCTGCTCGTCGAGCGCGGCCATCTGGTGATGACATCCCAGAATCGCTTCATCTGGCGACGCTCGCGTGCGCTCGCCGAGCCGACCGAGATCCTCCAGGACCTCCTCGACATGCGCGAGCTGAAGGAGCTCCTCCACCCCGACTTCTAGATCCTGGCGGCCGAGACCGTCCACCCGTCCGGCCATGCCGGCTTCCTCCGCTTCGTCAACTCCCGCGCGCTCGACATCGCCCTCGGTGCCGTCCGGGGCCGCGCCTGGTTGAGCCGACTCAAGGAGAAGCTCGGACTCGGGGACACGCTCGTGGTCCTGGCACGCAAGCGCTGACTCCCGGTTCCCCCTGCCCCGGGAGCGGGCCGACGACGGAGCCCGCTCAGCCCGCCGGCAGCCCCTCTCCGAGGACCGTTCGGGCCACCGCTTCACCTATGGCCAGGGCCGAGGTCGCCCCGGGGGACGGGGCGTTGAGCACGTGGACGCTGCGCTCGCCTCGCGCCAGCCGGAAGTCGTCCACCAGGGTGCCATCTCCTGCCACCGCCTGCGCCCGAACGCCGCTTCCGCCTCCCCGGAGGGACGAGGCCTCCACCCCGGGGACCAGCCTCCGGGCCGCTCGGGCGAAAGCCCGATGGCTCGAGGACCGGAGGAGCTCCGTCACGGCGGACCGCCAGTGGCGGCGCATGAGCCGCCAGAATCCGGGAAAGACCAAGGTTTCGGTCAGGTCCGCGAGGTCGACGTGGAACCGGCCGTACGCGTGGCGTCCGAGCGCGAGGGCCGCGTTGGGCCCGACCTCCACCCGTCCCGCCAGGTCGGGCGTGAAGTGGACGCCCAGGAAGGGTAGTCGCGGATCTGGAACCGGATAGATCGGCCACCGGAGGAGCGCCTCGGGCGGCGAGTCGAGTTCGAAGTAGTCCCCCCGAAAGGGCACGATGCGAAGGCCCGGATCGAGGCCGCACATGCGGGCCACGCGGTCGCTGTGCAGGCCCGCGCAGTTTACGAGCGCCGACGCGGCCACGTCGCCGGCTTCCGTGACCAGGCGCAGCGACGCCCCGTCCCGGCGCACGTCCACCAGGCGGGCTCCGGTCCGAATCTCTCCACCTTCCTCGACCACCCGGGCGGCGATCGCCCGCGCCACTGTCGCGAAGTCGGTGATGCCGGTCTCGGCGACCCACAGCCCCTCGATGCCCACCACGCCCGGTGCCTTCTCCGAGACCTCTCCGGCCGAGAGCCTCCGGAGGCCCTGCAGGCCGTTGGCCCTCCCCCGACGTTCGAGCTCGTCCAGCCTCCCGATCTCCTCGGGGCACGTCGCCACCACCAGCTTCCCACACCGCCGGTACGGCACACCCGCCTCCTCGCAGAAGCGGTAGGTAGCCTCGCGGCCCGCCACGCAGGTGCGTGCCTTGAAGGATCCCGGCTCGTAGTACAGCCCGGAGTGGATGACGCCGCTGTTGTGTCCGGTCTGGTGAGAGGCGAGCGTCTCCTCGGCCTCGAGCACCAGCATCTGACCGGAGCCCGCCCGGACGAGGGCCAGGGCCGTGGCCAGGCCGACGATGCCTCCGCCGACGACGGCCGCATCGTACACGTCTCGGGAGGTCCCGCGACTGGCCACGCCGGGACTCAGCCCGGAAGGTCTTCGACGATCAGGATCCAGTCGGCGTCCGACGGGGGCGTGAAACCCCGGTGGCCCTCCGTCGGAAAGCGCCCGATGCGCGTCTCGGAGCCCGTCCGCGGATCGAGCCAGCTGGCCGTGGCCACCGTATCGGTCGTGATGGCGGACATGTCCACGGTCACCTCCCGCCGATCGGGAAGGTACGCGATGATCAGGCTCCCGTCCGAAGCCCTGGCGGCTGCCGCGTACGTGGCTCCACTTCCACGGCCTCCCGTCACCACATCCTCGCCGAAATCGGGAACGAGAAGCCGCATCGGCTGACGATCGACCAGATGCCGCACCTCGATCAGATCGTGCGCCACGTCGGTCTCCATGGCGTGCTGCCAGGTATCGTAGGGGGGCGCCGAGGAATCCCCGAACCCCGAGGCGGCCGCGGCGCCGAAGGGCCACACCGGATGGTTCCCGTAGAACGCGCCAGCGTCACCGCTCAGGAAGCCCCAGTACATCTGGGACCGCAGCCCGGCGGGCGTCGTGCCATGTTCGTTCTCATAGAAGCCTTCGATCCAGATGGAGGGCATTGGAGATTCGCCGTCTCCGTCGGTTCGTTCGTAATCGGCCTCGAGTTGGGACGGGCCCCGGTCCAGGTCGGAATAGGTCGAATTGATGTCGAGCCAGGACTGGTCGTAGCCGTCGAGCGCGGAGCTGTAGCGGCTACCGTGCGCCGAGAATATGGCGTCGGGCATCCGCGACGCGATCCCGCCGGCCAGGGCGTTCACCTCGGCGGTGACATCCGTGCCGGAGTAGGAAGGGTCGGAGTCACCCCCCATGACCCACACCACGTTGCCATAGGCACCGAGGCGACGACCGAGGGAGTCGCCATAAGCGGCCATTCGCTCCGGTCTGTTGGCCGCGACCTCTGTCCCCCAGCCCTGGTTCCCGAGATGATAGCCCAGGTAGGCTGGTGTGATCAGGCAGGTTATTCCGCGGTCTCGTGCCTGGCCCACGACCCACTCGACCCAGCTCCAGTAGGCATCGTCGAGCGTCGTGAAGTCCGGCGACCCGCTCGCGAGGGTGTCCCTGAACGGCGGCCGGCCGTAAGCAGTCCTGGGGGCATCATCCGCGAACAGATGCTCGATGCCGTTGAAGAGGATGGCGTTGACACCCTGGCTCACGCGCGTGGCCAGATAGCTGTTCACCTCAGCCGAATCGAGCTGCACGACCAGGCTCCACGGCGTATCACCGATGAGAATGGCGGGACGACCGTCCTCGTCGACCAGATAGCGACCCGAGACGTGGAGCGGAAACCTGTAGGGGTTCGGCTTGCCCTCGACCGCCTCGGCGGTGAACTGCACGCTGGGGAGCGTGTCACTGGAAGCCGTGACCTCGACCGAGCCTTCGCCGTCGGGCAGGAGGAGGCGCGCCGAGCGACGACCGTCCCGATCGGTGGGACCGCGAGCGGGGACCACGGTGCCCCCGGTGGCCGTGAAGCGTACATCGGCGCCCTGCACGGGCTCACCGGACGGGCCCGTCACGACGACCTCCAGGCTCGATGGGAGCAGCGTCCCCGGAGGACCTTGCTGCTCGTCTCCCGCCACCTTCTCGATCGCAGCGGGCTCTGCCGAAGGGCCCGACGGAGCCGCCTGCTCGGCGTGGCCGCACGCTACCAAGAGAAGCAGGAACATACCGGAAGCGAAGCTTGGCAGGCTCTTCGGCGGGGAGACCTGCCAGCCACGAATGATAGTGGCGCCAACGCCACAGTGAACTGGCTCGCTGCCCTCTGATCTCATCATACCTCCGCCCCGCGATCGGTGTCGAAGCACGGGCTGGCTCATCCGACCATCTCGATGCGAACACACGAACAGCCCACAGCGTCTGCGGGAATCGTCCATGAACCGATCCTGACGCCCTCGTTCCCGGGCGCATCCGTCCTCGGCCCTCACCCACGTTCCACGGTGCAAGAATCTGGCACGGATGTGGCCTCCCTTCTGGGGCGACGTGAACTTCGGGAAGGAGCTTCAGAGTGTCCGGCCAACAAACCCAATCCGTTGCACCGACGACCGATCTCGCGGATCGGTTCTCCCGCTCGCGCGCCTACCGGGAGAAGGTCCACGACATCATCCCGGGCGGGGCCCACACCTACGCCAAGGGGGACGACCAGTACCCCCTGCACGCGCCGGCCGCCATCGTCCGGGGTGAGGGAGCCAGGGTCTGGGACGTGGACGGCAACGAGTTCATCGAATACGGCATGGGGCTGCGAGCGGTGACGCTGGGCCACGCCTATCCCGAGGTCATCGAGGCGGCCGCGCGCCGGATGCGGCTCGGCGCGAACTTCGTCCGCCCGGCCGCCCTGGAGCTCGAATACGCCGAGGCCCTCCTCGAGGTTATCCCGGCGGCCGACATGGTGAAGTTCGCCAAGAACGGCTCGGACACGACCACGGCGGCGGTGAAGCTGGCCCGTGCCGTGACCGGCCGCGACGTGGTGGCGACCTGCGCTGACCACCCGTTCTTCTCCGTGGACGACTGGTTCATCGGGACCACCGAAATGAACGCCGGCATCCCGCAGGCCATTCAAGATCTCACCATCACCTTCCCGTACGATGACCTGGACGCCGCGCGGCGACTGTTCGACGAGAACCCGGATCGGATCGCCTGCCTGGTCCTCGAGCCCGCCAAGTACGACGACCCGGACCCGGGCTACCTGCCCGGCCTCCGGAGCCTGTGCGACGAGCGCGGCGCGCTCCTCGTCCTTGACGAGATGATCACCGGCTTTCGGTGGGCGCTCGGCGGAGCGCAGGACGTGTACGGTGTGAAGCCCCACCTCTCCGCGTTCGGGAAGGGGATGGCGAACGGCTTCTCGGTCTCGGCGCTCCTCGGGGAGCGCGAGTTCATGGAGCGAGGCGGGCTCCGCCACGACGGGGAGCGCGTCTTTCTGCTGTCCACCACGCACGGGGCCGAGACCCACGCGCTGGCCGCCGCCCTCGCTACCCTGCGGGTCTACCAGAGCGAGCCCGTGATCGAGACGCTGCACCGGCAGGGCGAGCGCCTCAGGCGGGGCGTGGAGGAGGTCATCCGCCACCACGGCCTCGGAGATTACGTCGACGTGGTGGGGCGTCCCTGCAACCTGGTGTTCGGGACGGCCGGGCCGGACGGCGAGGCCTCGCAGATCTACCGCGCGCTCTTCATGCAAGAGCTCATCCGGAACGGCGTGCTGGCGCCCTCCTTCGTCGTGAGCTACTCGCACGGAGACGAGGAGATCGACCGGACGATCGAGGCCGTGGACGCGGCTCTCGACGTTTACGCGCAAGCCCTCGAGGACGGGCCCGAAGGCCACCTGGAAGGCGGACCGACGAAGGTCGTCTTCCGCCGGTACAATTGAGAGGGCACGCGACATGAGCCCGTCGGAGGCCGATCTGGTGCAGGAGGCAGCGCGGGCGCCGTCTCGGAAAGCCGGAAACGGAGAGGCGTCGGGGAGTCCACGCTGCCGCCTGTGCGGCGCCGACCTCCGCCACACCTTCGTCGACCTCGGCATGTCGCCCCTGTGCGAGAGCTACGTGGCGGAGGAGGAGTTGGACGCCATGGAGCCGTTCTACCCGCTCCACGTCCTGGTCTGCGACCGCTGCTGGCTGGTCCAGCTCCGCGAGTACGTGAGCGGCCAGGAGATCTTCGGCGGAGAGTACGCCTACTTCTCCTCCTACTCGGACAGCTGGGTCGAGCACGCCCGGCGCTACGTGGAGTCCGTGACCGACCGCTTCGGGCTCGGCCCCGACTCGCAGGCGGTCGAGGTCGCCAGCAACGACGGCTACCTCCTCCAGCACTTCCTGCCGCTCGGCGTCTCCGTCCTCGGGATCGAGCCGGCCGACAACGTGGCGGAGGCCGCTCGGGAGAAGGGGATTCCGACGGAGGTGGTGTACCTGGGCCGGGAGACGGCGCGCCGCCTCGCGGCCGACGGCGTCCGGGCCGACCTCCTGATCGGGAACAACGTCCTGGCCCACGTCCCCGACCTCGAAGACTTCGTGGAGGGCCTGCGGATCCTCCTGGCGGACGAGGGCGTGCTCACGATGGAGTTCCCGCACCTGATGCGCCTGGTCGAGGAGAACCAGTTCGACACGATCTACCACGAGCACTACTCGTACTTCTCGTTCGTGGCCGCCGAGCGGGTGTTCGCGGCCCACGACCTCACCGTGTTCGACGTCGAGGAGATCCCCACCCACGGGGGCTCGCTGCGCATCTACGTCCGTCACCGCTCGCCTTCGGATGGAGCGGAGCCGGCGGCGGGAGACGGCGCGGGGCTCCACGCCGTGACCGACCGGGTCGTCGCGCTCCGCCGGCGGGAGCGAGCGGCGGGCGTGGAGAGCCTGGAGTACTATCGCAGCTTCGCCGAGCGCGTGAAGGAGACCAAGCGCAAGCTCCTGGAGTTCCTGATCCGCGTGCGCCGGGACGGGGAAAGGGTGGTCGGCTACGGCGCGCCCGGCAAGGGAAACACCCTCCTCAACTACTGCGGCATCCGGACGGACTTCCTGGACTACGTGGTGGACCGGAGCGAGTACAAGCAGGGGAAGTACCTCCCCGGCACGCACATCCCCATCCACCCGCCCTCGAGGATCGACGAGACCCGCCCCGACTGGGTCCTCATCCTCCCGTGGAACCTGAAGGAGGAGATCGTGGAGCAGATGAGCAGGATCCGGGACTGGGGCGGCAGGTTCGTGGTCCCGATCCCGGAAGTGACCGTCCTGGATTGAGCGCGTCGTGATCTTCACCGAGCTCGACCTCCCCGGCGCGCACGTCATCGACCTCGAGCCCCATCGGGACGAGAGGGGCTTCTTCGCCCGCACGTGGTGCCGGCGGGAGTTCTGGGACCACGGCCTCGAGACGCGGATCGCCCAGTGCAACCTCTCGTACAATCGGCGACGCGGGACCCTCCGGGGGATGCACTACCAGGCGCCGCCCCACGGGGAGGTCAAGCTGGTGCGCTGCGTCCGGGGCGCCTTCGTGGACGTGATCGTGGACCTGCGGCCCGAGTCCGCCACCCGCGGATGCCACGCGGCCGTGGAGCTCACGGCCGAGAACCGGAGGGCCCTGTACGTCCCGCGAGGCTTCGCCCACGGCTTCCAGACCCTGGAGGACGACACCGAGATCCTCTACCAGATGTCGGAGTTCCACGCTCCCGAGCATGCCCGCGGGTACCGGCACGACGACCCGGCCTTCGGGATCGAGTGGCCCGTCGAGCCTCCGATCGTGAACGACCGGGACCTGGAGTGGCCGCCCTTCGACCCCGACCGCCCGGAGGCCGGGTGAGCGGCTCCGAGCTGCACGACCTGGTCGAGGAGCTCTACCCCATCTGCCGCAGCATCACCGGCGACGGGGTGCGGGAGACGCTGCGCCGCATCGGCCGGCGGATCCCGCTCGAGGTGCGGGAGGTGCCCACGGGGACGAAGGTGCTGGACTGGACGGTCCCCAGGGAGTGGAACCTCCGGGAGGCGTGGATCCGCGGGCCCGGCGGCGAGCGGATCGTCGACTTCGCCGACCACAACCTGCACGTGGTGAGCTACAGCCTGCCCGTGCGCCGGACGATGACGCTGGACGAGCTGCGGCCGCATCTCCACAGCCTTCCCGACCGGCCCGACGCCATCCCGTACCGAACCTCGTATTACACGGAGGACTGGGGCTTCTGCCTCCGCCACCGTACGCTCGAGGGGCTCGGAGAGGGCGAGTACGAGGTCCTCATCGATTCCACCCTCGAGGACGGCAGCCTCACCTACGGCGAGTGCTTCCTCCCCGGGGAAGCGGAGGACGAGGTCCTCATCTCCGCCCATTGCTGCCACCCCTCGCTGGCCAACGACAACCTGTCCGGATTGGCCGTGGCCACGGCCCTGGCCCGGGAGCTGGGGGAGCGGACGGCCCGCCGGTACTCGTACAGGTTCGTCTTCATCCCCGGCACCATAGGCTCGATCACGTGGCTGGCCCGGAACGAGGCGGGGGCCGGGGGCAGGATCCGGCACGGCCTCGTGCTGACCGGGGTCGGGGACCGGGGGGCCCTCACGTACAAGAGGAGCCGCCGGGGCGGCGCCGAGGTCGACCGCGCGGCGGAGCACGTCCTCACCCACCGCGCATCCCCGGAGGCGCCCCGGCTCCGGGACTTCTCGCCCTACGGCTACGACGAGCGCCAGTACTGCTCGCCGGGATTCGACCTCCCCGTGGGGTGCCTCATGCGCACGCCCCACGGCACCTACCCCGAGTACCACACGTCGGGGGACGACCTGGACTTCGTCCGTCCGGTGAGCCTGGAGGGATCCCTCGAGGCCTGCCTGGAGATCGTGGAGGTGCTGGAGGGGAACGGGATCTATCGAAACCTCAGTCCCCGGGGCGAGCCCCAGCTGGGGCGCAGGGGCCTTTACCGGAGCACCGGCGGCCGGGAGCTGCCCGGGTTCGAGGAGTCGCTCCTCTGGGTCCTGGCCTACTCGGACGGGCGGCACTCATTGCTGGACATCGCCGACCGGTCCGGCCTCCGGTTCCGCCAGGTGCGCCGGGCAGCCGATGGGCTGATCGAGTCCGGTCTCCTGGAGAGAGCGTAGGTCGAGCGGCTCGAGCCACGCTTCCCGCCAGAAGGACGGGATCGCGCGGGGGCACATGAGCCTGCACTCGCTGTACTCGCCGCGGCACACCACACCGTCGAGGCGAACGGAAGGCGTCTTCATCTCGAGCATCTCTCCGGTCGCCTCGTTCAGGATCCGCTCGACCCGGCCGGTCACCCGCGCCCGCGATCCACAATAGGGGACCTCTTCCTCGTCGAAGTAGAGGCCCCGGTTCTTGTGAGCCGTGTCCAGCGTCTCGGCGATCTCCTCCCTGGATCGGATGCGAACCCACTGCCCCGGCCGGAGCCCGAGGTCGCGCGCCGGGGTCGGCTCGCCGCGTGGAATCCGCCCCACCACGGTGGGATCCTCCCTTCCCATGAGGAGCCGGTGCACGAGCCGGTGGAGCCACACGAACGCGCGGTAACCGATCGGAGCCCGGTTTCGAGCCGTCCGGACCGCGGCCACGGTCAGGACCCGGAGAACGTGGCCGACGCCATGGTTGCCGGTGAGCACGTCGCGCACGTACTGGCGGACATCCCACCACGGGAGAGGCTCGCTGGCCTCTATGAGCTCGGTGGCCTGGCACGAGTACCGGGGGGGGGCGTCGGGCTCCGCCGGAGGCCGACGCGTGGCCGAGAACAGGCGCTCCCGCGTGCAGGCCGGGGAGCCGTGATCCTCCCTTCCGGTGACGTCATCGGCCCGGCGTGACGAAGGTGGACCATCGCCCTCCGCGGGGACCGACCTCAGCCACTCGTCTCTCCAGAAGAGGTTGCAGGCGGCGTCGCAGCCGCCGTGTGCCGACCCATCGCACCGCATGCCCTCCAGGTGAACCGTCTTCGAGAGTCGCCGTCCGGTGCATGGCATGTGCGCAGTTTGACACGTCTTGTGCGCAACCGCGGCCACGCGTGCCCGCTTGCCGCAGAACGCAAGCATCTCGGGCATGAACGGCATGCCCTCGAGCCGACCCGACTCGTCGAGCGTGGCCAGGATCTCCTGCTCGCTGCGGACCTCGACCCGGTCGCCGGCCCGAAACCGTGAAAGCTGCCAGTCTGCGCTCATGGACTCCTCATCGGTGATCTCGGTTGCCCCACACGGTATGTGCACGTTCGATTCCCGCCCGCCGGCTGCGCGGTCAGCCCGCCGTCCGTCCCGCCTGGACTCCGGGGTCCCGGCGCGATTCCGGAACGTTCGGGGCGTGGAGGGGAGCTCGGAAACCGCCGCCCCACCGTCCGATCGCCACACGGAACCCTTCCCGGTGTGGCGCGCCATCCACACCCGCGCACGCGGGCCGACCCGGGATCCCACTCTCGGCCGAGCATCCCGGGCGTTCGGGAGTGGCACCGGAGGTGCACTCCCGGTGGCGGCGGGACGAGGCGCGCGGGCACGCCGCCTCCGTTCATTCTTCGACGTGGTGATGCAGACGTGACCTCGATGCCCAGGGTCGTCCACCTCTTCGCGCCCGCCGCCTACGGGGGGCTCGAGCAGGTCGTGGGATCGCTGGCCGCCGCCCAGCGGGCGGCCGGCCACGACGTGCACGTGGGCGCCATCCTCGACGTGGGCGCGGCGGGCCCACCCGCGCTCCGGAGCCTCGTGGAGGCCGGCGTGGAGGTCCACGCGGCGCGCCTTCCGGCGCGCGCGTACGTTCGCGAGCGGCGGTTCGTCCGCGGGCTGTGCCGGGGCCTCGAGCCCGACGTCGTGCACACCCACGGCTACCGCTCCGACGTCATCCACGGTCCGGCCGCGCGCTCCCTGGGGCTCCCCGTCGTCACCACCGTCCACGGGTTCACGCGCGGGAGCTTGAAGAACCGCCTGTACGAGACCCTGCAGCGGCGCGCCTTCCGGCGATGCGACGCCGTGGTGGCCGTCTCGCGACCGCTGGTCGAGGAGGTGGCGGCGTCGGGCGTGTCCCGGGACCGCCTCCACTGGATCCCCAACGCGTGGACCGACCCGGTGGACTTCCTGGATCGAGACGAAGCGCGAGAACGGCTGGACCTTCCCGGCGACGCCTTCACGGTGGGCTTCATCGGACGGATCGACCGGGTGAAGGGGGCCGACGTGTTCGTGGACGCCCTCGGCAGGGTGGGGCCGGCGGCGACCGCCGTCCTCATCGGGGGCGGGAGCCTGCGGGCCGAGCTGATAGACCGCGCCCGCCGGATGGGCCTGGACGGCTCCGTCCGCTGGCCGGGCCCCGTGGAGCGGGCGGCCCGGCTCATGAAGGCGTTCGACCTGGTGGTCCTGAGCTCGCGCACGGAGGGGACGCCCATGGTCCTCCTCGAAGCGATGGCGGCGGAGGTCCCGGTGGCCGCCACGAGGGTCGGCGGCGTGCCGGACGTCGTCAGCGAGCGCGAGGCGGTCCTCGTCCCTCCCGAGGACCCGGGCGCGCTGGCGGATGCGATCCGGGGCGTCATGGAGGAGCCGTCGGCCACCCGCCAGCGGGTGGAGCGCGCCCGGGAGCGACTCGGCTCCGAGTTCGGCGCAGACCGCTGGCTCGACCGCTACCGGCGCGTGTACGCCGGGTGCCGGGCGGACGCCGGGGAGCCGGACGCCGGGGAGCCGGACGCCGGATGACCGGCGTGGCGTGGGCGCTCACCCTGGCCGCGGCCGCATTCGTGGGCTACACCTACGCGCTCTACCCGCTCGTCCTCAGGGTGCTGCCGCCCGAGGACGGGGGCCCGGACGCGCCGTCCCCCGGGGACGGCGGCGCCCCGCCGGGGGGCTGGCCCTCGATCAGCATCACCGTGCCGGTCCACGACGAGGCGGAGCAGGTTCGCGACACCATCGAGAGCCTGCTTCGCGTGGACTATCCGGCGGACCGGCGCCAGATCCTGTTCGTCTCCGATGCCTCCACGGATGGCACCGACGAGATCGTGCGGGAGTACGCCGACCGCGGCGTCGACCTCCTCCGCGTGGAGCGCCGGGGCGGCAAGACGGCCGCCGAGAACGCCGCCCGCGAGCACCTGACGGGCCAGATCGTCGTCAACACGGACGCGTCCATCCGGCTGCGGTCGGACGCGGTCCGGGCGCTGGTCCGCCGGTTCGTGGATCCGACGGTCGGCGTGGCGTCGGGACGGGACGTGAGCGCGGGGTCGGAAGCCACGGACCGCAACGTCGGGGAGTCGGGCTACGTGGGCTACGAGATGTGGGTGCGCGGGCTGGAGACGCGGGCCGGAGGCATCGTGGGGGCGTCCGGCTCCCTGTACGCCATACGGAGGAGCCTCCACCAGTATGACCTGCCGCCGGCGCTCAGCCGCGACTTCGCCGCCGCCCTCGTGGCCCGCGAGCACGGCTACCGGGCCGTGTCCGTCCCGGAGGCGGTGTGCGTGGTCCCGAGGACCGGCTCTCTCCGGAGCGAGTACGGCCGGAAGGTCCGGACCATGCTGCGGGGCATCGCCACCCTGGCCTACAAGCGGCACCTGCTGAACCCGCGCGAGCACGGCCGCTTCGCCTGGATGCTCTTCAGCCACAAGGTCTGCCGGTGGCTGGTGCCATGGTGGCTGGTGGTGGGCGTGATCGGGGCCGCGGGGCTGGCGGTCACGCTGCCGGCCGCACGGATCGCCGTGGGCCTGGTCGGAGCGGGCCTCCTCCTGGGCGCGGTCGGCTGGCTGTGGCCGGAGGGCCGGCGCGTGCCGAGGCTCTTCTCCCTCCCCGCCTTCGGCCTGGTCGCCAACGCCGCCGCCCTGGCGGCGGGGATCCGGGCCGTGCGGGGCGAGCTCCATGCGGTGTGGGAGCCGACGCGGAGGGACCTCCCCTGCGCGCCCTGATCCGGACCGCCGTCGAGCAGATCGGAACGCGCTCGGGGCTGGCGGCCCTCGCTCGCCGCACCCAGGGCGACCGCGTGGCGATCCTGGCCTACCACAACGTGGTGCCGCGGGCCGACGCCGGCCGTGGGGACGCCAGCCTGCATCTCCCGCTGCCGGCCTTCCTCGACCAGGTCGAGCGGCTCCGCCGCACCCACCGGATCGTGGACCTGGAGACGGCGGCGCGCGACCCGGCTGCCGGGCGCTCCCGGCCGCGGGCCGTGATCACCTTCGACGACGCTTACCGCGGCGCGGTCACGCTGGCCCTGCCCGAGCTCGTCCGGCGGGGGATCCCCGCCACCGTCTTCGTCTCGCCGGAGCTCCTGGGCGCATCGTCCACCTGGTGGGACGAGCTGGCGGAGGCAAGGGGCCTGAGCGAGGAGGTACGGCGCAGGGCCCTCGAGGAGTGCGGCGGGCGGCCCGCGGAGGTCCGGGACCGGTTCCTCCCGGGTGCGGCCGCTCCGCGACTGCCGGCCGCCTACGGGATCGCAACCCGGGAGGAGCTGCGCCGGCACTGCGGGAGCGGCATCACGCTCGGCTCCCACGCCTGGGAGCACGAGCACCTACCCTCTCTCGAGTCCCGGGAGGTCGAGGGCATCCTGCGGCGGGCCCGCGACTGGCTCGAGGACTTCGGGGCCCCGGCGGCGCCCTGGCTCGCCCTCCCCTACGGCGCCGGGAGCCAGGTCCTGGGGCGCACGGCCGTGGGCATGGGCCACGGCGGCGTGCTCAGGATCGGAGGTGGGCTCTGGCGGCGGCGGGAGGGCCCGGCATGGGTGCCCCGCCTGAACATTCCGGCGGGGCTGTCGCTGCGCGGGCTCGAGCTCCGGGTCAGCGGGCTGGGGACCCGCTGAGCGAGCCCGGGGAACCCCGACGACCGAACCACTCGGCGAACCGCGCCAGTCCCTCCTCCAGGGACACATCCGGGCGGAAGCCCAGGAGGTCGACCTCCGGGGAAGCCCGGCCGGTCTCGGGCGAGGCCGGCTCGCCGGCCCCGCCCGGGGGCCCGCCGTCCCCCGCCGTATCCCGCGCCTCGACCCCCAGGATCACCGCCAGGCGGGCCTCCAGCTCCGCGGCCGGAACGACCTTCTCTCCGCGCAGCGTCACGATCTCGAACACGGGCGACTCGGCCGGCGCCTCGAGGAGCGTCTCCAGGCTGGACACGAGCCCCTCGACCGCATCGGCCACGTACAGGTACTCCTCGTCGGCCTCCGGGATCGCGTCCGGCGCGACGTCCGTCTGCCCGGTAAGCCTCCTCGCGATCCTGTGCACCGGTCCGTCGGGGCCCTCGCGCGGGCCGTAGACGGCCGCCAGCCTGAGGATGTGGACCGACGTCCGATACGTCCGGTGATGCACGTGGCACAGCAGCTCCACGCTCCGCTTGGCGGCGGAGAACGAGGTCGCCGGCCGCTCGGACGGCGCGAACGCCTCGTCGCCTTCCGCCCCGCCCCTGGTCGAGAGCGAACGGTCCGACGTGAACACGATGCGTCGGACGCCGCGGCGGCGCATGGCCTCGAGGAGGTTCACCGTCCCCAGGAGGTTCACCTGGAAACACAGCTGCGGATCGTCCAGCGGCGAGAGCGCCGCGCTCAGGGCGGCCAGGTGGAGGACCGCATCGAAGCGGCGGTCCCCGAACAGGCCGTCCAGGAGCACGGTGTCCCGGAGGTCGCCTTCGATCATGTGCATGCGGGGGTGAGGCACGACCTCGCGCAGGTTGGCCCGCTTGGCGGCCGGGGAGTAGGCGGCGTCGAAGTTGTCCAGGCCCCACACCTCGTATCCGTCCTCGAGGAGCCGCTCCACCAGGTGGGACCCGATGAATCCGGCCGCCCCCGTGACCAGGAGCTTCCCCGGCAGACCCGTCCCGTTGCGGGGCCCCGCCCCCCGGCGGCTCACGCCACGACCTCGCCTTCCACGTAATAGCGGTAGGACGAGTAGTACTTCTGGTAGAGCGCCCGGTCCGGGACGTCGTTGAGGACCACCCCGGCCAGCGGGATGTCGAAGGCGCCGAGCGCTTCCAGGCGGGTCCGGGCCACCGACATGTCCGTCTCCCCGGTGCGCAGCACCAGCACCACCTGGTCGGCCCGCTCGCCCAGGAGGAGCGGGTCGCTGCCGGCCACCAGCGGCGGCGCGTCCACGACGATGACGTCGAAGCTGTCGCGCAGAAGCTCCATGACCCGATCGAAGCGCTCGCCTTCGAGAAGGACCGGATCGAAGTTGCTGAGCTTGCCGTGCCCCATGAACGACAGCCCCTGCAGCTCGGTGGAGCGGACCACGCGCTCCATCGCGGTCCCCCTGGTGAGCAGGTCGGCCAGCCCCGGCGTCGGGGAGAGGGCGAACAGCCGATCGGCGTCCCCGCGGCGCAGGTCGCCGTCCATCAGGAGCGTCTTCTTCCCGGCGCCCGCGAACGAGATGGCCAGGTTGGCCGAGATGAGCGTCTTGCCGTCCCGCGGCGTGGGACTCGTGACCACGATGACCGTCGGCCACTCGGTCCGCATGCGGCCCAGCTGATTCCGGATGACCCGGAAGGCCTCGATGACCGACTGCGCGGTCGCCGGCTCGGTGCCGGCGGCGCCCCGGATCCTGGGGATGATACCGAGCACGGGCAGGCCCAGCTGCCTGCCCACCTGCTCCGGGAAGCGGAAGCGCTGGTCGAAGCGGTCGAAGAGGAGCACGCCGCCCAGTCCGAGCCCCAGGCCCGCCATGGACGCCATCAGGAAGAACCTCGCGCCCTGGTTGCTGGACGGGGATTCGGCCGGCGCGGCGCGGTCCACGATCTGGAGGTCGGGCATGTTCGTGGAAGCGGCCAGCTCGGCCTCCTTGAGGCGCACGAGCAGGTCGTTGTGGAGCTGCTCCGCCATCTGCATGTCGCGTCGCAGGCGGGCCTCCTGGATCGTGCGCGGCGGGATCCGCCGCAGCTCGTCCGCCTGGGCGGCCAGGTCCCCCTGCACCGACGACAGCCGCGTCTGGAGCTGGCCGATGAGGCCGGCGATCTGCCCGGGCAGCGCACGGGTCTTGATGTCCTGGATCTCCCGGGTCACGTCCTTCACCGCCGGATGCTCCTCCGTGTACTGGAGGAGAAGAGACCGGCGCTGGGCCATCTTGTCGGTGAGCGTGCTCAGCGTCCGGCTCAGCGTGCTCGAGCTGTCGACGGCGGGGATCATCTGGAGGTCCGTGACGTCCACGTCCCCTCCGCTCCGGAGCTTCCCGAGGATTCCCTGGAGCTGCGATATCTGGGAGGCCAGCTCGCTGGCCGACACCTTCTGCTCGAAGTAGTGCTGGAACACCGGATCCTGCTGTACCGGCTGGCTCGTGGCCACCGACTGCCCGCCGGCCGGCACGGGGTAGGTCTGGGGCTCGGAGGGCAGCGTGATGTTGGCCACCCGCGTTCGTTCGAGCGCCAGCTCGGCCGAGTCCAGGCGGTTGGCCGCGTAATTGGTCTGCTGCTTCAGGATGTTGACCTTCTCCCGGAGCTTCTGGGTCTGGAGGTCGCCGGCCACGTTCAGGAAGCTGTCCAGGATCGAGTTGAGGATCTCGGCCGCGTGCGTCCGGTCCTCCCAACCGAACCGGGTGGTGATGAGGTTCCCCGTCTGCGAGTTGAAGCTCACGACGAGGTTGTTTCGGAGCTGCTGGACCGCGCCGGCCGGGGAGTAGACGCTGAAGCTGACGGCCTGACCGGGTCGGACCGCCCCCGGCTCGGGCCGCCACCTGAAGCCCAGGCCCAGGCCGACCGAGTCGCCCAGCTCACCCCTCTCGAGCACCGTCCCATCCTGGTCGCGGAGCTCGTAGCGCGAGCCCGAGTCCACGGCGAAGGTGTAGTCGCCGTCGCGGGCGTCATCGGCCACGCCGAAGCTGGAGAAGAGGTCCGCGTCGCTCCGCTCGCTGTCCGGGAGCTTGAGGAAGAGCCGTTCGTTCCGGACCACCGGCTCCAGCACGGCCCGGCTCTGGAAGAGGTCCGTCCAGCCCTGGCCCCTGAGCACCTCGGGGCCCTGGATCGGCCCCCCCTGCTGGTCCCGCGTCGCCACCCACACCGTGCCGCGCGCCTGGTACTCCTCCGGAACGGTGTCCTTGAGGAAGTAGCCCGCCCCCACGCCCAGAACCGTGGCCAGGACGATCCACCACTTCTTGCGCCACAGGAGGTCCAGGATGCGACGGATGTCGATCCCTTCGTCCTCCGCGGGGGCGGCGGAGGACGTCGGGACCCACGAACGGCCGCCCTCCACCAGCTGGAACCGGCCCTGCTGCAGGACCGGGAGATTGTCACGCCCGTCTCGATGGTCCACTGTCTCTTCACCCCTGCGCCGGCGTCACTCGGTCCGCGCAAGGCGGACCGGGATCGACCCTCATGTGCGTACCGCGTCTGTCGCAGGGCCATGTGGGGCAAGACAGGTGCCGGCCCCGAGAGGCGACAAAAGCCGGCCGAACAGGGCATCCTCGCGGATTCGAGCCGTCCGGAGCCGGACGTTTCGTTGCACCTTCACCACACGCGGGCGGCGGTGCCCATTGCGGCCGCGGGATGTGTGGAGCGCGGACCACGGGCGGCTCTCGCCGGAGCGGACTGGCAGATAGGTCACAGTTTGATCCGGTCACATGGGTAACGCCATGTCTATCTTCACCGGTTACTTTCGCCTCCTTCTGCCACGGCGTCGGATAACGCCCTCCCTGTCATCGAGTTCCGCCAGGAGCGCGGATCCAAAGTAGATATTCCAGTACCCGGCGTCGTTGAAGTCCAGGCCGACGGTTTGGCCGCGTAGGGTCTCGCTCACGAAGTAATATGCGCCCCGCCAGCGGACCTGACCGTGAAGATTGACGCGCCGGGTCTGGTAGGACTCCGGATAGCTCACGGGCTCGAGCCGCCTTGGCATTCGCTTCTCGGAAGGCTGGTAGAGGCTCGCCGGCGGCTGCAGGTCCAGCGCTTCGTGAGGGCGTTCCTCGTTGTAGATCTTCCGGAACCGGTTGAAGGCGCGCTGCTGGAGCTCGGCCGTCCTGCGTGTCGGCCGCGTCGCTTCCGCCTTCAGCGTCCGGTGCATGCGCTCGTGCGCCCCGTTATCCTCCGGGTGGCTTCTCCGGGTACGCTCCAGCTGGATGCCCAGCCGGATCCACCACACCGCCAACTTGGAGAGTCCGGCCAGCGCCTGGGGGCTACTGAACGGCACCCCGTTGTCGGTGCGGATGACCTCGGGGAGTCCATACTCGGCGAACACGCGCTCGAAGGTCGCTCGCGCCCCGGCATTGCCGGTGCTGGGCAGGGCGCGACAGTCCAGCAGGTACCGGCTGTGGGCGTCCAGGATCGTGAGCGGATAGCAGATACGGCCACTGCCCAGCCGGAACTGGCCCTTGAAATCCGTGGTCCACACCCGATTCGGCGCATCGGCCTCGGTCCGGGGCGGTCGCCACGCCCGTGGCGCCTGTGGGCGCCTTCGCCGCGGCCGGGTCAGGCCTTCCCGCTTCAGGATCGCTCCGATGGTGCTGCACGCCGGCCAGCTCCCCTCCGGCCTCTCACGGTCCAGCCACGCCCGCAGCTTCCGCGGACCCCACGTCGGATGCTTCGACCGCAGGGCGACAATCTCCCCCACGAGCTCGGGCGCCGTGGCCGCCGCCTGCCGTCGGGGAGCACGGGATCGATCGGCGAGGCCGGCGAGACCCTTCTCCTCGTACCGATGCAGCCACTTGTAGCCTACGCGGCGGCTGATCCCGTACCGGGCGCACAACTCCGTCATCGACGTCCAGCCCTCCAGGGCCTCCAGGACGAACTTCGCTCGCTCTTCCATCGGACAGGTCTCACTCCACGGCATCGGCCACCTCGCACCAGAAGGTGACCCAGTATGCGCCGAGTGTTACCCATCTGCCCGGTCCAGTCTGTTACCTATGTGCCCGGTCCGTACCGCCATCCCTCGGACCGCCGACGCACCCTCTACGCCGCCTCCCCCACCACCAGCACCGGCCCCAGCGAGGCCCGCAGCAGCCGGTCCAGCTCCGCCCGCTCGCCCCCGACCAGCCGCCGCGGCGCGATGAGCAGCCCGGGCCCCACGTCCCCGAGCCGCCTCGCCACGCCGGCGGCGCCGCGCGCGGTGGGGATGAAGCTGGCCCGCACGCCGGCGGCGCGGAGCCGGGGCTCGAGCCGCTGCCCGAGGGCCTCCTCGCCGGCCGCCGCCCCGGGGCCGGCCTCGAGCACGCACATCCCGCCGCCGAGCGCGGCGGCCAGGCGCGCGCCCAGCCGGAGCGCGCGCTCGGCGCCGGGGCTCCCGTCCCAGGCCACGGTCACGCTCCTCGCCCGTCCCCTGCCGTGGGTGGCCAGGAGGACGGGAGCGGGGGCCCGGAAGGCCAGGGTACGGGCGGTGCGGCCGGCCCCGCGGATCCGGGAGCGGCCGCGGACGCCGGCGGCCACGAGGTCGGCCTCCCCGGCGGCCTGGTGGAGGACGCCGCGGACGGGGCCGCGCTCGTGGCGGAAGGCCAGGCGGAGGCCGCTCGCCCGCGCGGTCCGCTCGGCGTCCTCGCGGAGGCGGCGGGCCCGGACGCGGAGCTCGCGCCGGACTTCCAGGTGCTCGACGCGGCGCCGGCCGCCGGCCACGGTGACCTGCTCGCGGACGAGGGAGAGGCTCGCGGCGCGCGCGACGTGCTCGTCCTCGACGTGCACGGCCTCGATCCGGGCGCCGAGCGCGCCGGCCAGGTCGAGGGCGGCGCGGAAGGCGGCCTGTCCGTCGGGGGAGGCGTCGAGCGCGACGAGGATGCGGCGGGGCGCGTCGGCCGCGGGGGCGGGTCCGCCGGCCGCGCCGGCCATGCCGCCCGCCCCGCTCACGACTCCCTCGACGCGAACTTCATCCTCTTCTCCGCCAGCTTCACGAGCCGGTCCTCGACCCGTCCGTTCACGCTGCCCTCGGGGTAGGCGCCGTCCCCGCCCCGCTCCCCCATCGAGAGGCCGGAGAGGGTCTCCATGGCCTCGTCCACGGTCGAGGCGGGCCACACGTGGAAGCGCCCCTCGCGCGCGGCCTCCACGACGTCCTCGCGCAGCATGAGGTGCTTCCGGTTCGACGCGGGGATGATGACGCCCTGGTCCCCCGTGAGGCCCCGCTCGCGGCAGACGTCGAAGAAGCCCTCGATCTTCTCGTTCACGCCGCCGATGGGCTGGATCTCGCCGTGCTGGTTCACCGACCCGGTCACGGCGATCCCCTGGTACAGGGGCACGTCGGCGATGGCGGAGAGCAGGGTGAGGAGCTCGGCGCACGAGGCGCTGTCGCCCTCGATCCCGCCGTAGCTCTGCTCGAACACCAGGCTCGCCTGCAGCGAGAGCGGATGCTCGGGGGCGTAGCGGCCCCGCAGGAAGCCGGTCAGGATCATGACCCCCTTGGAGTGGATGGGTCCGCCCAGCTCGACCTCCCGCTCGATGTCCACGACCTCGCCCCGGCCCAGGCGCGTGCGGGCGGTGATCCGGTGGGGACGCCCGAAGGCGAAGTCGCCGAGCTGGAGGACCGAGAGGCCGTTGGCCTGGCCGGACTTGCGGCCCTCGGTGTCGATGTAGAGGGTGCCGCGCTCGATCTCCTCCTGCACCCGCTCGCGCAGGCGGTCCCGGCGGTGGATCCCCTCGTCGACGGCGCGCTGGACGTGCCGGGCGGAGACGACGTCGGCGCCCTCCTCGGCGGCCCAGTGGTCGGCCTCGCGCACGAGGTCCAGGACGCCGCGGCTCCGCACCGAGAGCTTCTCGGCGTCGCCGGCCATGCGCGCGCTCCGCTCGACCACCCGGGCCACGGCGCCGGCGTCGAACGGCCTCAGCTCCTCGTCCTGCACGAGCCCGGCGACGAGCCGGCCGTACGCCTCGACGTGCTCGTCCGAGCGGTCCACCCGGTCGTCGAAGTCGGCGGCCACCTTGAACAGGTCGCCGAAGTCGGGATCGTACTGGCACAGCAGGTAGTAGAGGAGCCGGTCCCCCACCAGGACGACCTTGGCGCGGGCGGGGATGGGCTCGGGGTCCAGGGACACGGTGCTGATGAGGCCGAGCGCCTCGCGCACCGACTCGATCCGGATCTCGCCGGTCTCGAGCGCCTGCTTGAGGCCCTGCCACGCGTAGGGCTGGAGGAGGACGCGCCGCGCGTCCAGGATGAGGTAGCCGCCGGCGGCCCGGTGCAGGGCGCCCGGCCGGATCATGGTGAAGTCGGTCACCAGGGCGCCCATGCGCGGCTGGTGCTCGATCCGTCCCACCAGGTTCTGGTAGGTGGGGTGCTCCTCGTAGACCACCGGCGCGCGCTCGTCCTCGGCGTGGTCCACCAGCACGTTCACGCGGTAGCGCTGCAGGTCGGGCGAGGAGCCGGCTCTCGCCATGGCGCCCCCTCCGCCCTGGCCTCCCTGCCCCTGCCCGCCGCCGTTCTGGGCGGCCAGCTGCGCCGCCAGGTTCTGCTGCCGGTCCTGCATGATGGACTCGACGTTCCCGGCCACGTCCTCCTCGACCGCGTCCAGGTACGCACCCACCTCGTCCAGCCCCTCGTAGCGCTCCCGGAGGTCGGCCAGGAGGTCGCGCACGGTGTACCGGGCGATCTCCCGGTTCAGCTCCCGGATCCGCTCGCGCACCTGCCGCTGCTTGCCGGGCACCTTCCGGAGGATGGCCTGGAGCTCCTCCTGGAGCTCGTCGATGTCCTCCTGGATCCGCTCCCGCTCCTCCTCGGGGAGCTCCTCGACCTCCTCGGGGCCGAGCGGCTCGCCGTCCCGGACCGGCGCGAACACGAAGCCGCCGGGGGTCCTGAGGAGCGCGAGCCCGCGCTCCTCGGCCTCCTCCTGGAGCGCCTCGAACGCCTCCTGCTGCTCCTCGCCCGCCTCCTCCTGGAGGGCCTGCGTGCGCGTCTGGTACTCCTCCCCCTCGAAAGCCGCGCGAAGGGCGGGGCGGAGCTCCTCGGAGAAATGCTCCATGTCGTCGGCCAGGTCGCGGCCGGTCCCCGGCGGGAGGACGAGGGCCCGGGGCTCACGGCCCTCGCCGAAGTTGTTCACGTAGCAGAGATCGGGCGGGATCTCGGCCTCGGCGGCCGCCTCGTCGACGAGCTTCCGGACGAGGGTGCGGCGGTCGGTCTCGTTCGGGCCCAGCGCGAAGAGGTTGAAGCCGTCCCCCGCCATGCGGAGGCCGAACTCGATGGCCTCGGAGGCGCGGGCCTGCCCGATCACCCGGGCGGGATCGTCCAGCTCGTCGGTGGTCTCGAAGGAGAAGCGGTCGGGGTCGCAGGCCGAGAACAGGGCGTCGGGCCCCAGGCTCCCGGCCGGCGGCGCCTCGGGCACGCCCCGCGGCGCTTCCTGAACATCCGTCGCGGCCAATCTGACCTCCGGTCCGCCGTGCCCGGCGATCGGACGCGGACGGACCGCACGGACACGCCATGCTCGCTCGCGGCCGGGCCGGCCTGACCGCCCCGGCCGCCGGGACCGCGCTGGCCCCGGCGGAGGGCTACCCCTGGAAGATGCGTTCCGCCTCCTCCACCGTGGCGCAGTGGAGGGCCACCGTGTCCTCGAGGCGCCGGGCGTAGCCGCCCGCCAGCACCACCGCCACGGCCACGCCGGCTTCCCGCAGCGTCTCCAGCACGTACGCGTCCCGGCGCCGCAGGCCCTCCTTCGTGAGCGAGAGGCCGCCGAGCTGGTCCTCGCGGTAGGGGTCGGCCCCGGCCAGGTAGAACGCGAGATCGGGGCGGTGCTCCTCGCAGATCCGGGGAAGGTGCTCGCGGAGGACCTCCAGGTACGCTCCGTCCCCGGTCCCGTCCTCGAGCCCGACGTCGAGGTCGGAGGGCGGCTTCACGGCGGGGTAGTTGTGCTCCTGGTGGACGGAGAACGTGAACACCTGGGCATCGTTCGCGAAGATGGCGGCGGTGCCGTTTCCGTGGTGGAGGTCGCAGTCGACCACGGCGGCGCGCTCGACGAGGCCGTCGCCCAGGAGGCTCCGGAGCGCCACGGCCACGTCGTTCAGGAGGCAGAACCCCTCGCCGTGGTCGGCGAAGGCGTGGTGGAAGCCGCCGCCCAGGTGGACGGCCAGGCCGTCCTCGAGGGCCCGGCGGCCGGTCAGGATGGAGCCCCCGCAGCAGGTCACGGCCGCCGTGCGGAGCTCCGGGGAGAAGGGAACCTCGAGCCGCCGCTGTTCCTGGAGGGAGAGCTCGCCCGCGTCGATCTTCTCCAGCCAGGCCCCGGTGTGGACCCGCGCCAGGTCCTCGCGGCTCGCGGGCTCGGGGTCCGCCACCTCGCCTTCACGAATCACGTCCGCTTCCAGGAGGCGCCGGCGGACCAGGCCGTACTTCCGGGTGGGGTAGACGTGCTCCCCGATGTCGACTTCGTAGGCGGGGGACCAGACGACGGGCGGGCGAGGGCTCATGCGGGAGTCGTGGTACCGGCACCGCCCGCGGGCCGCACGGGCTCGGCTACGCCCCGGCGGGGCTCACGCCTCTCGGGCCGTCCGGGATTCCGGGGCCGGGCGGGCCTCGGGGATCCCGCCGTCGGGCTTTCCCCTGCCCAGGAGGAGCCAGTCGAGCGAGATGCCGGTCCCTTCGGCCACCCGGATGGCGGTCCGCAGGGAGAGGCCGTGATGGCCGTTGCGGTAGTTGCTCAGGTGCTGGGGCTGGAGGCCCAGCCTGCGAGCGAAGGCGGCGTCGGACTCGTCTCGGCGCTTGAGCGAGAACAGGCGGCCGACCACCCGTTCCTCCCACGATCCGGCACGGAGCTCCCTGGACGACATCGGTAGCCTTCTCCCTGCGACGGTGGCCTCCATGGGAACCTGCAGACGAGGGTGCCCGGACGGGGGCGCGCGCCGCAACGGCCCGGGGCAAAAACCTTTGTCCCCGTGGCGAAAAAAAACGCTCGCCGTGGTCACGCGGCACCGTCATCGGCCGCATGCAGCGAGACGTGTGTAGGATTGATCCTACAGCCGCATCCCGTGCAGCGCAAACCCATTCCCCGGAAGAGGCGGTGGCTCCGAGGGCGGAGCTTCGGGACGATCCCCCCTAGTGCTGGCCGTCCCGCAGGGCGCCGGAGCTCGAGCCGCCGTCGAGGGACCGCGGGGAGGCTCCGTCCCCGTCGACGAAGGGTCCGGAGGGGGCCAGTCCGTCGATCAGGGGCTCCCCCCTCCCGGTCAGGAGCCACCGGCAGTTCAGCCCGGGGTAGGTGCGCGCCAGCGCCGAGAGCGCTTCGCCGGCCGGACGCGCCTCGCCCCGGGTCCAGGCGCTCACGGCCTGTCCCGTGACGCCGATGCGACGGCCGAGGGCCCGCAGGTTCCCATCCTCGAAGGTGGAGGCGATCCACTCGATTCTGTCGGGCCAGTTCGGTGGCATGACTCCCCCGAAGATCTGTCGTTCGCCGCCGGCGACCCCGACGGCGGGCGACCGCCCAGGGGCTTCGGCGCCGAATCCAGATAACTCGACCATCACGATAAAGATCGCTGTACGGAACGGCAAGGCAACGGGGACGCCCGGTGGGTCGCACGGCGACCTCAGCCGCCCATGTGCTCCATGTCGCCCTCGTGGTCCTCGTGCCCGTCGCGGTCGCGGTCCTCGAAGCAGTGCGAGGAAGCCAGTGACCGGCGAATGTTCTCGGCCACGATGTCGGCTGCGGCGCCGCCCTCGCCGGCCGTGGACGGATCTATGAGGCTGCCGTCCTCGCGTCGGAACCAGGAGCGCACGTCGAACGACAGCGTCACGTTCGCCGCTGCCGTCGTGTCGCTCACGTCGAGCGGCGGGTCCAGGCGGAGCTCCTGCCCGGCCTCGATGCCGCGCTCGAAGGTGAAGTCCTGCCCGTTCCACGTGCCCGTGACCCGGACGCTCACGCCCTCCAGGTCGGGGTGGCCGGCCAGGAAGGCCGCATCGGCGGAGTCCTCGGACGTGGGCGGATGGACGCGGTACTCGAGCTTGTCGTAGGTGCCGGCCGGCAGCTCCACCCGGGCCACGTGGGTGACCGCGCTGTCGAGCGGCAGGTCCACCAGGACCGGGCCGGCCGAGACGACTCCGCAGCCCATGTCGTGCTCGTGCTCCCCCCAGGAGCCCTCGTCGGCCGAGCCCTGCATGGATCCGGTCGAGTCCGACTCGGCCGTCGAGTCCGACTCCGCCGCGGAGTCCGACTCCGTCTCCGCGCTGTCCTCGGCGGCGGCGCAGCTGTCCGACGCCGCGCGGAGCTCGACCCTGTCCAGCACCAGCGACACGTCCTGCAGCACGAGCGTGTCGGTACCGGAGCCCTGGGTGATGTCCAGGGCCGGGCTGGTCGCCCCGGAGGCCGCCGGGCCACCGCCGGCCAGCGCCACCGAGAGGGACACCGGGTGCCTGGCCGACGGTCCCATCCCATCGCTGCAGCCCGCGGCAAGGACGACCGCCCCGGCCGCCACCGACGCGAACAGCCCCACCGATCCTCTCATCCTTCGCATACGACCTCCTGCATCGCGGTCCCCGGTCTTCCATCGGACGGCGGCTGCACCGCGCATTGCGCATGCCCGCCCACGTTCGATAGACGAGAGACCGGTGCCGTTGTCACATCGCGGTGGGACGCGGCGCTCTGGAGCGCGGACGCACCGGGAAGGGGCACCGCCGGTCGACGGAGGAGCCCGCCCCGGGGTGCAATCGGTTCGGAGATCCGCAAGGAGTAGCGTGAGGGTGGAGGTCGCGTGCCGGCTTCGCTCCTCTTTCTACGCGCAGCTCCCTGAAGCCCAGGCCGTCGCCTGCCGGCCCGTCTCCGGCCTGGCCGGACGACGCGACGAGAGCCCTCGCGCAGGAGGACCCGACATGAGGGCTCGCTCGAGCTCCGACCTCGATGTAGCCGCGCGGCTCCAAGTGCCAGAACGAGGCGGTGTCGGCCACGCCCGGGCACACGGCGTTCACGACGACGTCGCGCAGGCCTTGGTCCGACTCCGACAGCTCGACCTGGAGCTCCATCGTGAGGTTCTCGAGGGCCGCCACGGCCGCGGGGGTCACGACCCTCCTTCCGGCGCCACGACGCGGTAGCTGGCGTGGCACGAGACGCACTGGCTCGTGAGTCCGGCCAGGTGCGCCAGCACGGTGTCCCGGCTCGCCCCGGACCGGATCGTCCGGGCCCGCTCGTCGAAGCCCTCGTGCGTGCTCGTCCCGAGCCGGATGAGCGCCTCGGGCAGGCGCTCGGCCACTGCCGGGTCGGTGTCCACCGCGATCCGCGTCCCGCCGGCCAGGGCGGCGTCGGCCATCGCCTCCCGGTCCATGGCCGGGCTGTTCCGGAGGACCCCGTTCAGGGCCTCGAGCATCTGCCGCGTCTCCCGGCTCACGGTCTCGTCCCACGCCCCGTCCATCGTCCCCGAAGTGCCAATCTAGCCGGACCCGCCTCCCGCGGTCTGCCGGGAATCGTCGCGGCCCGGCGTGGGGAGATTCCCCACATCGCCGTGGGAGACTTCTCATCCCCCGGTGTGGAAGGGGGCGGCCTCGTCTCCCGACACCCGTCGCGCGGCCCCCGGTCCCTCCGCGTGGCACCGAACGTGAACGCATGGAGAGCGGTCGGACGTCGTGACCGCGAGCCGGGGAGCCGAGCCATGACGCACGTACAGGAGCTGGCCCGCTTCGTCACCGGAGCGGAGCTCGACGACCTCTCGGACGGGGCCCTCGAGCAGCTGAAGATCCGGGTGCTCGACTCCCTGGGCTGCGCGATCGGCGCGGTCGAGGGGGAGCCGGTCCGCGCCGTTCGGGCCGGGATCGAGGAGGCGGGAGAGACGGGCTCCTGCACGCTCATCGGCGGCGGCCTCGGCGCGCCCGACCGGGCGGCCTTCTACAACGGGGCGCTCGTCCGCTACCTGGACTTCAACGACAGCTACCTGGCGCCGGGCGAGACCTGCCATCCGAGCGACAACCTGGGCGCGGTCCTGGCCTGCGCCGAGTACGCCGGGGGGAGCGGCCGGGACTTCCTGGCCGCCCTGGCCGCGGCCTACCAGGTCCAGTGCCGCCTCTCCGACGTGGCGCCGGTGCGCGACCGGGGCTTCGACCACGCGACGCAGGGCGCCTTCTCGACCGCCGCCGGCGCCGCGCGCGCCCTGGGCCTGGACGCGGAGCGGACCGCGAACGCGCTGGCCATCTCGGGCACCGCCAACGTCGCGCTCCGCGTGACGCGCACCGGGACGCTCTCGAACTGGAAGGGCCTGGCCATGCCGGACACCGGCCGCAACGGCGTCCACGCCGCGCTCCTGGCCCGGCGCGGCATCACCGGCCCGCCCGAGGTGTTCGAGGGGAACAAGGGCTGGCGCTGGTCGGTGTCGGGCGAGTGGGAGCTGGACTGGTCCGCCGAGGACCTGGAGCGCGTCACCCGCACCGACCTCAAGAAGTACAACGCCGAGATCCACTCGCAGTCGTCGGTCGAGGGGGCGCTGGAGCTGGCCCGCGAGCACGACCTGGAGGCCGCCGACATCGAGCGCGTGGACCTCGAGGTCTTCGACGTCGCCTTCGACATCATCGGCGGCGGCGAGGAGGGCGGGAAGAAGGAGGGGATCCGCACCAAGGAGCAGGCCGACCACAGCCTTCCCTACATCGTGGCGGTCGCCCTCCTGGACGGCGGCGTCTACCCCGAGCAGTACCGCCCCGAGAGGATCCGCGCCGACGACGTCCAGGACCTCCTCCGGCGCGTCGAGGTCCACCGCAGCGAGGAGTACTCGCGCCGCTTCCCCGAGGAGCACGCCTGTCGGGTCACGATCACGACCCGCGGCGGCGACGAATACGAGACCGAGAAGACCGCGTACGAGGGCTTCCACTCGATGCCGATGTCGTGGGAGACGGTCGAGCGGAAGTTCGCGCGGCTGTCGGGGCCCTACGCGGGCGACGCCCTCCGGGATCGGATCGTGGAGACGGTCCGGGGCCTGGAGGACGCCGACCTGGCCGACCTCACCGGAGCGCTGTCCCGAGTGGAGATACCGGAACCGGAGGGATAGATCCCATGCACGAAGACGAGCGAGCTTTTTCGTTCCTCCGCCTCAACGACCGCGGGGAGAAGCCCCGCAGCCGCGGCGTCACCGAGATCCGCGGCCCCTACTACACGCCCGTCGGGCCCCGTTACCTGAGGGACGTGCTCGAGACCGCCGGCTGGTACGTCGACATCTTCAAGTTCAGCGGCGGCTCCTTCAGCCTCATGCCCACCCGCGCCGTGCGGGAGCTCATCGACATCTGCCACGAGCACGAGGTGAAGGTCTCGACCGGCGGCTTCATCGAGACCGTGATCACCCGCGGTCCCGATGCGGTCGAGCAGTACCTGGACGAGTGCGCCGAGCTGGGGTTCGACATCGTCGAGATCTCGAGCGGCTTCATCTCGATCCCGATCGACGACCTCGTGCGCCTGACCGGGAAGGTCCGCGAGCGCGACCTCCTGGCCAAGCCCGAGATCAACGTCCAGTTCGGGGCCGGCGGCGCGAGCCGCGTCGAGGCCCTCGAGGAGGAGGGCGTGCAGGACCCCGCCGCGGCCATCCGCGAGGCCCGCCGCCAGCTGGACGCGGGGGCCTACATGATCATGGTCGAGTCCGAGGGGATCACCGAGCAGGTCCGCGAGTGGCGCACCGACATCAGCGCCCGCATCGCGAACGAGCTCGGCCTCGAGAACGTGATGTTCGAGGCCGCCGACCCCGAGGTCTACTCCTGGTACATCAAGAACTTCGGCCCCGAGGTCAACCTGTTCGTCGACCACTCCCAGATCGTCCACCTCGAATGCCTGCGCTCGGGGATCTGGGGCACCAAGAGCCTGTGGGGCCGCGTGCAGACCTACAGGGGGTAGGCGAGAGGCGCGCTCCGGAGCGGGCGGCGGGCCCCCGGGCCGGCTCGAGGAAGTCGGGCCGGCGCGTCCGATAGTGCATGGGTACGATCCACCCGGGGGCCAGCTCCCCGACGATCTCCGCGGCCAGCTCCGCGCCCTTGGTCGGGCCGCCGGGGGCGATCGGGCCGGACGCACGGGGGACGGACCCGAACCGCCGGGCCCCGGCGGGTCAGGCCGCCGGAGTGATGTTCTGGTTCAGGTGGAAGAGGTTGTCGGGGTCCCAGTCGGCCTTCACCCGGGCCAGCCGCTCCCAGCTCGGCCCGTAGTTCTCCCGCACCCTGTCTTCGTCCTCGACGTCCATGAAGTTGACGTACCCGCCGTCGTAGCCCGAGTGGGGGTGGACGGCGTCGTAGTAGCCGCGCACCCAGTCGCGGTAGCGGTCGGTCTCGGCCGGGTCGAACCAGAAGCCGACGACGTTGACGGCGAAGAGGGCGTCCCGGGACCCGAAGGCGGTCTCATCGGGGCCCACGTCGGCCACCGCGCCGCCCAGCGGATAGATGTGGGTCCCCGATTGGATGTTGGGGACCTCGGAGCCGTGCTCCAGGTGCGCCGGGATCGAGGCGTCGGTCACGTCGGTGGCGAAGTCGGACTTCCAGTAGGAGTGGATGCCCGGGGGCAGCAGCTCGTCGAAGGCGCTCTGGAGCGCGGGGTAGGGGATCGGCCCCACGCCCTCCCCGATGATGCGGCCGGCGCCGCGCAGCGGGGCGAGCGCCGCATCGGCCTCGCCGGGGTCACCGGTCCAGCACGTCACGAGGAGACAGACGTTCTCGCCGTGCCGCTCCTCGGGGATGAAGGGGAGCGGAGGAGCTCGGTGGAAGCCGAAGAACGCGCTCAGCTCGCGGGGCGCCTCGGCCAGGTAGTCGCGCCAGGTCCGCAGCACGTCCCCGGCGTCGTCGAGCTCGAACACGATCGGGCCGCCGACGATCTGGCCGACGGGATGGAGCCGGAACTCGAAGGAGGTGACGACCCCGAAGTTCCCGCCGCCTCCCCGCAGGGCCCAGAACAGGTCGGGGTTCTCCTCCGGGCTCGCGGTCACCCGCCGGCCGTCCGCCGTGATGACGTCGGCCGAGATGAGGTTGTCGCAGGTGAGCCCGTAGCGGCGATTCAGGTAGCCGATGCCCCCGCCCAGCGTGAGCCCTCCGACCCCGGTCGTCGAGACGATGCCCCCGGGGACCGCCAGGCCGTAGGCGTGGGTGGCGTGGTCCAGGTCTCCGAGGGTCGCTCCGCCCCCGACCCGGGCCCGGCGCTCCTCCGGCTCGACCCGCACGTTCCGGATGCGGGAGAGGTCGAGCACGACGCCGTCGTCGCACGTCCCGTAGCCCGGGGCGCTGTGCCCCCCTCCGCGGACGGCCAGGTCGAGCCCCGCGTCGCGGGCGAAGCGCACGACGGCCATCACGTCCCCGTCGTCGAGCGCGCCGACGACGGCGGCGGGCCGCCGGTCGTGCATGCCGTTGTAGACCGCGCGGGCCTCGTCGTAGCCCTCGTCGGAGGGCGTGAAGACCGGGCCTCTCACCCGCTGGCGGAGATCGTCGATGTCCGAAGGTCCTGGCGGCATGGCTCACCCTTCCGGCTGGAGTCGGATTGTGGCTGGACTCGGGCCCGCCGATCGGCGGCCCACAGGTCACGAGCGCGACGCTGCGTGCGGGACCGGAGCCGCCGAAGCGCGGCGCGGACCCGACGTGTTCAGGATAGAAAGACGACGGTCGACGCACCAGTCCCGGGCGAAGACGGAGTCCGCATCGGTGGTGACTCGGGACGCGTAAGCTGCGCTCCGGGACCGCATCGCTCGTCCGCTCGGGAATCTTGCTACGCTTCTTTCCGGAAGGCTAACATGAAGGGGCGGGATCACCGGTCCGGGGGCCGCCGCGCTCGACAGCGACCTCCCCGGAGCTGGACGTGTGGGCCGGCGAGCGCGGCCTCTGGATGATCAGCCGCAACCTGCCGGACATGTAGCAGAGGAGGGCCGATGTCGACCGAGGCGACCCCGACCGCATCCGAGTGGCTGAGCTCCTTCGCCGTGGCGCTGGGCGTGAGCGTGCCCGGCCCCGAGGTCGTCGACGAGATCCTGGACCTGGCCGCCGTGGCGGCGCACGCCTCGGAGCGGAAGGCGGCGCCGGTGGCCTGCTGGCTGGCGGCCGGCGCCGGGCGCTCCCCCGCCGAGGCGCTCGAGGTGGCCCGGGAGCTGGAGGAGGGCCCCCGGGACTGAGGGACGGCCGGCCCTACTTGCAGTTGTTTCCGTTCGGCCCCTTCGGGACGCAGTCGCCTCCGCCGCCTCCGTCACCCCCGCCGCCCGACGACGCCGGCATCCAGAGCGCGGCGGCACGCGCACGCCGCCGCGTATCCACGATCCTTCCGACGACCCAGCCGTCGACGTTGACGGCGGCGGCCACGCTCGTCCCGTGCTTCCCGCTGGGGAGGGTGACGGGCCCGCTCACGGTCCCATCCAGGCTCACCGACCACACCACGGCCGTCGTGTCGCCGCCGCTCCCCACACCGAGGTCGCTCACTCCGGCCACCTGCGCCGGATGTCCCGGGGCCGGATCCGAGATGCCGAAGGCGGCGGCCTGCGCATCACCCGGAAGAGGATCGAGCCCGACTACCGCTCCGTCCGGCTGCAGCACCTCAGCGTGCCAGTCGATCGCGGTCCCGGCCAGCTGGCCGGCGTCGTTGAGCTCGAAGCCCTCGAATCCGGGAGCAGGACCCAGGATCTCCGGCCCGGAGATCGAGCCGTCGCCGCCGACGGTCCAGCCCACCGGCGTGCAATACTCCGGGTAGGTTCCGCCTTCGGGCATCATGAGCACGACCACGTTGCCGGCATCATCGATGTGAGTCCGCCCGTACACCTCCGGGTAGCCGGGAGGAAGATCCAGGAGGGTCGGATCGGCGGCCGGATCGAAGGGATCGAGCCACACGACCGGGCGGTCGGCCATCCCGGATGCGTCGTCGAAGTACGCCGTGCCGGACACCACGCCGCAGCCGCTGATCGCCCACGGGGAGGTCTCGGCGGCGGCGCCGACGCCCGAGAGCTCGACCAGGTCGCCGGTCACGATGTCATACACGAAGCCCGTGGCGCCACCGGCAACCAGGGTCCTCACGACCACCTGCCCGGCGTCGTTCACTCGCACGGCGGACGAAGGCCCCGGCACGCCGATGTCCACGGGACCGGTCACGCCGCCCGCGGCGTCCACGGTCCAGTACGACGCCCTCTCGACGCCGTCGGAGGCCACGTAGTACCCGACGATTATGCCGACGTCGTTGAGCCCCTCGGCGCCGCTGCCGTCGCCGGCCAGGCGCACCACGTCGTAGTCCCCGACCGACCCGCCCGAGCCGCCGCGCCCCCCACCGCCGGGCGCCCACCGGGGCGCGAGGGGCGAGGCGACCCCGACGGTCGTGGTCCCGGGCTCCCCGCACGCGGCGAGGCCGAGGACAGCGAGGGCGAGCGCGATGGACCGGCTGGCGCGTGCGAGCATGGCAGAACCTCCGCGTCGTGGTGACCGGTGACGTCCCGTCGGGCGGGTCTCCACCTGCGGAGCCGCCGCCAGTCGCGCTCGACGGTGCGGGGCGAGACGTCCAGGACGGCCGCCGTGTCCCGGACCGACATCCCCCCGTAGAACCGGCACTCGACCACCCGGGCCAGGCGCTCCGACCTGTCCTCCAGGCGCGAGAGCGCCTCCTCCAGGGCGAGCACCTCCAGGACCGGCACCTCGGCGGTCGCGGCGTCCGGCGTCAGCGTGAGCTCCACCCTCCCGCCTCCGAGCTCGGCGGCGTTCCGCGTCCGGGCGTGGTCGACCAGGACGTGGCGCATGACCCGGCTGGCCACGGCGAAGAAGTGGGCGCGGTCCCGCCATTCGAGCTCCTCGGTCCCGGCCAGGCGGAGGTACGCCTCGTGGACCAGGGCGGTCGTGCGCAGCGTGTGCCCTTCCCGCTCGAGCTCGAGGCGGTTGTGGGCGATGCGCTTGAGGTCCCGGTAGACGAGCTCGAGGAGACCCTCGGGGGCGTCGCCGTCTCCCTCCGACCAGGCGCTCAGGAGACGGGTGATCTCCTCCCGTCCGGATCCGGACGGCGCGTCGCGCTCTTCGGAGGACCGGCGGGGCGAGTCCACGGTCGGATCCCTCTCCTGGGGCACGGGTCACGGGGGCCAAGGACTTCCAACTTGGAAAATTAGGCCGTGCAGCCGGCTCCGTTGACAGCCGCCGGTGTGGAGACGGATCCGTCCACGGCCGCTCGTCGACAGCCGGCGGCGCGTCGCCGCGCACTCCCGCCGCGTGCTCCCTTGTCGTCCCGGCCTCGGTCTCCCAGTTCGGCGCTTCTTTCGCGGGCGGTCCGACCCGCCCGCGGTCCCCGCGCCTTCGGCCGGGGGCGCCCGAGCCCCGATCCTCGACCCGGGAATCCGGAATCATGCGCCGCGCCCCGATCCTCCTCGCCGTCCTGGCCGCCGCCGGCCTCCTCGCGCGCGGCGCCGCCGCGCAATCGGCCGCCGTGCGCTTCCCCGACACCGGGCCCGGCCGGCTCCTGGAGGAGTACGTGGAGCTGTGCGACGCGCCCTCGCTGGAGGCGTTCTCGGCATGGGATTCGGCGCACATCGCCCCGGCCATCCTCGAGCGCCAGAGCCTGCGGTCGATCGCCGAGGACGACGTCCGGCAGTGCCGGGACAACGGGGGCTTCGAGCCGCGGCGCATCGAGACGGACGAGCCGTCCCGGGTGGACCTCCTCGCGATCGGGAAGCGCTCGGGCCTGTGGACGCGGCTCACGCTGGGCGTGGACTCGGCCGGTGCGATCCGGCAGCTCGGCATCTTCCCCGCCCTACCGCCCGAGTCCACGCTCCCGGAGGTCCCGGACGACGCCGCGCTCGCCCGAGCCCTCCGCGAGAAGGTGCGCCGACTCTCGGAGGCCGGGATGTTCTCCGGGATCGTCGAGATCGCGCGCGGCGGGAAGGTCATCGCTGTCGCGACCGGGGGGTGGGCCGACCGGGAGGCCCGGACGCCGATCACGGGCTCGAGCCGGTTCACCATCGGCCCGATGGGGAAGATGTTCACGGCCGTCGCCGTCGGGCAGCTCGTCGACCGGGGCGAGCTGAGCTTCGCGGACACGGTGGACAAGTTGTTCCCCGACTACCCGAACGAGACCGTGCGGCACCAGGTCACGGTGGGCATGCTCCTCTCCCACACGTCGGGCATGGGCGACTTCCAGGCCAGGCGCACGCCCGAGATGCTCGAGCACGGCGTCGAGCGGGCCAGCGAGTTCATGCCGCTCTACGAGAGCGACTCGCTGAAGTTCGCGCCCGGCACGGACTGGGCCTACAGCAACGCGGGCCTCGCGCTCGCGGGCGCGATCGTGGAGAAGGTCGCCGGCCAGCCGTACCCCGGGTACCTCCGCGAGCACGTCTTCGCCCCCGCCGGGATGACCGGCAGCGACCCCAACAACGTCCCGCACGCCGACTCCGCGCTGGTGACGCCCTACACGCGCTTCTCACCGAAGGGACCGCCCGGAGACAGCCTGCACGAGGCCGAGCACGACATCGGGAGCCCCGCGGGCGGAGCGATCTCCACGGCCGACGACCTCGTGCGCTTCGCCGGGGCCCTCCGGAGCGGCGAGCTCGTGAGCCCGACCACCTTCCGGGAGATGACCCGGCCGCACGGCAACCCGGGCTACGGCTACGCCATGGAGATCCACGAGGTGTACGGACGCACCGTGGTGGGCCACGGCGGCGGCTTCCCGGGAGTGAGCACCCACCTGGACCTCGTGACCGGCTCCCCCTACACCGTGGTCGTGCTCTCCAACCTGGACCCGCCCGCCGAGGCCCGCATCAGCAGGTACGCGGTGGCCCTCGCGGTGGAGAAGGCGAAGAGGGAGTAGGGGTCGGGAGCAGCCGCCTCAGGTGAACACCCCCAGCGCGTCCACGAGGATGTGCGCTCCGGCCGGCACCGCGAGGTTCCGGCGCCACACGTAGGCCCCCGCCAGGACGAGCGCCGAAAGCGCCTGTCCGACGCCGGTGGCCAGGCCCCAGTAGGGAACGTGAAGGCCCACGAACACCGCGGTCGAGACCACCACCGCCAGCGTGGTGCTCCCCGTCACGGCCTCGATCGCCTCGATCGCGTACGCGCGGTAGAGCAGCTCCTCGGTGATCCCGGCCGTCACGACGACGAACACCTTCTGTAGGAAGGGGAGGCTCCGGAGGAAGGTCAGGGTGGAGAGGTCGGGCTCGGTGCCCAGCGCACCGAGGAGGGCGCCGGCCAGGACGCTGCCCGCCAGGACGGCCGCCACCCCGGTGAGCACGGCCAGGCCGAGGTCCTTCCACCGCGGCACCTCGATGCCGATCCAGGAGACGGGTTTCCCCTGCCCATAGCGGAGGATGAGGAGGACCGCCCCCGTCTGCGCCCACTTGACGGCATCGCCCAGCCAGCGCCCGGTGGTGCTCAGCTGCTCCGGCCCTCCCTGCAGGAGGTCGAAGACGGCGAGCGTGCCGAACACCACGGCGAGCCCCGCCAGCGCGCCCCCCATCTCCCGCCGGGAGAGGTCCCGGCCGAGCTGGCCGGCATCGGATCCGTCGCCGGACGCCGCTGCGGACCCGACGCGGGATCCGGGATCGGATGCCTCGCCGCTCACGAGCCCTCGCGGTCCGACCGCTCCGCCCCTTCGGGCCGGACGAACTGGCCGCGGGTCGGCTCCACTAGCCCGACGTGCTCACCGTCGGCACGGTAGTCCGTGAACGGGGCCGGCAGCCCCGCCGCCCGGCCGAGCTCGGGCCCGTCCTGGAGCTGGTAGTGGACGTGGGGCTCCGAGCTGTGCCCCGTGTTCCCGCACTCGCCGATCCGCCGACCGCGCTCGACGCTGTCGCCCGCCTCCACGGCCACCGATCCGTGCCGCAGGTGGGCGAGGACCGAATATTCTCCCCCGCCGTGCGCGATCACGACGTGGTTCCCGAAGATCGCCTCCCGGTTCATCTCTCCCGGCGTGTTCTCGTGCACCGAGTCGACCGCCTCGGTCACCCGGCCCGCGGCGGGGGCCAGGACCGGCTCGCCGAAGCAGTAGTAGTCCCCGTTCGAGGTGCCGTCCCCCTCGTGGCTCCTCCCGTCCTTCAGCACGATGAAGTCGTAGGCGAAGCGCTGGCCGCGGGCCCGGACGTGGTAGTTCTGCTCGGGCCTGCGCCCGCCCCAGGCCACGTACCAGCGGCCGCGGAACGGCAGAGCGAGTCGGTCCGCGTCCGGTAGTCCTCGTGGCCCGTCCGGGCGGGCCGGGGCGTGACATGGACGCCCACCAGGACCACCGCGCCGTCCCCTCGCCACGCCCAGTGCGTGGTGATCGTGCGGCCCGGGGCCTTCGAGAAGCGGGAGATCCGGTAGTAGTGGACCGCGATCCGGTCGGTGTAGACGGCCTCCCTGACCACCTCCCGCTCGCTCCCCAGCTGCCGGTCCACCTTGCGGGCCAGCGTCCGGACGCCCTCGGTCCCGCCGAGCTCCTCCTGGTACGCCGGGGCGATGAGGGCGCTCAGCGTGTCCGCCCGTCCGTCCATCAGCCACCCGCTGAGCCTCCGGCCCCGCCGGATGGCGCGTGCGCTGTCGGGATCCGTCGCGGCCGAGGCTCCGTCCGGGACCCCGGGCAGCAGACCCCCGCCCGGGACCGCCGCCAGCAAACCTCCGCCGGGGACCGCCGCCAGCAGGGCCAGCGCCGAGGCCAGAGCCGTCATCCTCACGCCCCCTCCAGCTCCCGAAGGAGGGCGGCCAGACGCTCCCGGCGCGGCCGCAGGTCGTTTCGGACGAGGCGCCGGTTGATCCGGAGGACCCAGACCGAGACGACCCCGATCAGCGTCAGGGTGAGAGCCGTGGCCCAGAGCGCGCTCCCCAGGCCCGCCACGAACAGCACCGAGCCCGCCACGAGGGGCGCCAGGTACCACCATAGCACCGTCTCGTGGAGCTCGAGCTGTCGCTCCACGTCGCCCAGGGACCGGCGCAGCCGGTCGGCGACCGGGCGGCCCTCCGCTTCGGGCTCCGGATCGGGCCGGGCCCGGCGGAGCTTCCAGATGACCAGGAGCGCTCCCGCGATCACGATCGCGGCGCCCGCCCGGGTCAGCGTCGAGGCGGCGGTCACGGCCTCGTACCCGAACGCCAGGACCACGAAGACCGCGGCTCCGATCTCGCGGAGGTCGCGCCGGCGGATCCGGCGGTCGAACGCCTCGGAGCTGGCCTTGACCCGCTCCAGGAGCTCCTCCCCGTCCGGGAGGCCCTCCGGCCCCGAACCGATTTCCGACCACGCCTTCCTGTGCTCGTCCAGACTCATTGGTCGTCCTCCTTCACCATCTTCGACAGCTTCTTCTTGATCCGGTGGAGCTTCACGCCCACGTGGTTCTGGCTGATGCCCAGGATCTCGGACATCTCCGCGTAGCTCTTCTCCTCCAGGTAGAGGAGGGCGAGCGCGCGCTCGCCCTCGCCCAGCCGGTCGATCGCCGAGTGCAGGCGCTCGATCCGGCGGTGGTCCTCGAACCGCTCCTCGGGGCCGACGAAGCCCCGGTCGCGGAGCGGATCGTCCGGGTCCAGCGTCGCCTCGCTGCGGCGATCCCGCCGGCGGCGGCGCTGGAGCGCGGTGTTGAGCGCGACCCGGTAGAGCCAGGTGCCGGGCTCCGAGCGCCCCTCGAAGGAGGGGAGGGAGCGCCACACCTGGAGCAGCATCTCCTGGTAGAGGTCCCGCGCCGCCTCGGCGTCCCGGGCGTAGACCCGGCACAGCCGCCGCATGCGGCCGCGGTTCTCCTCCACCAGTTGGAGATACCTGTCCTCGAGATCGCTCATGGTCTCCCCTGATCGGGGCGCGGGCCGCGCCTCACGGCCCCTCGCGTCGAAACTCCGTGGGACTTGGTTGCGAGGGTCGGGGCGATCTTACATGCGGAAGACGGACGGAAGGGATGCGGCACGTGCGCTCGACCGCCGAAGGGGCGGCCCGGGGGACCTCACACGGGCTTCTCCACGAGGTCGGCGATGCCCCGGATGAGGCGCTCCAGCGAGTAGGCCTTCACGAGCTGGTCGTGGCCCCAGGCCAGCGCGCGGGGCCCCACGAACATCATGCGGCCCAATTCGCGGGAGCTGTCCTGGGCCGACTCGACCCGGGAGCGGCGCCGCTTCTCGAACAGGTCCAGCGCCGCCTCCAGGAACCGGTCGTTCGTGCGGGAGAGCTCGTCGGCCAGTGCCGCCGCCGACTCCATGGCCATCGAAGCGCCGATCCCCGCCGTCGGGAGGAAGCCCGCCGCCGCGTCTCCGAGGAGGACCACGCGGCCCTTCCGCCACGCCTCGGACCGGCCGTCGTGGAAGTCCCAGAAGAGCGGGTCGTCCCCGGGCTCCACCGCGTCCAGCACGTCGGCGAGGTCCGAGCCGTGGCACCGGAAGCGGTCCCGAAGCCGGTCCAGGAGCGCCCGCGGACCCTCGTCACGGATCTCGTCGTCGGGCCCGCCGAGGAAGACGCCCAGCCCGTCGCCGGTCGGGTAGATCCCCACGAAGCGGCCGGCGCCCCAGTACTCCCCGTAGGCGTGCTCGTCCTCGTCCAGGATGAGGCCCCGGGTGTCCGAGTGGAGGCCGTCCGCCGCCACGACCAGGTCGAAAGTCCCGGACGTCCCGTCGCTGAGCCGAACGCGGACCTCGCCGTCGCCCTGCTCCAGCGCCTGGACGGTCGTCCCCGTGCGGACGTTCTCCCGTCCCACGCGCTCGAGGAGGATCTCCATGTGGGAGGGGCGGCTGATGCCGAGGGGCGACCCGAAGCGGCGGGTGAGCTCCTCGAGGTCGTAGCCGTGCAGGAGCCGGCCGTCGCCGTCGTAGATCTCGTAACGCCGCATGAGCACGGCCCGCTCGCGGGCGGCCTCGAACAGGTCCAGGCCGTGGAGGACCCTCGAGCCCAGGTGGTAGAGGCCCAGCATGTACCCCAGCTCGTCGAAGCTCTCCGCGCGATGGACGAGGACCGGCTCGCGCCCGCGCTGGCGGAGGAGGGCGGTCAGGGTGAGGCCGGCCACGCCGGCGCCGACGATGAGTGTCCTCATCTCGCCCCGGGCCCGAGGGGCCCGGCGTTCACGCTCCGCGGATTCGCGCTGGGCGCTCGTCATGGCGTGGACCCCCCGTCGTGGCGCAATCGTCTGTCGAGATGTCGCCCATGGTAAGGGGAGTGCAGCCGGGCCGACACGACCGGCGGACGCGGCGCCTACGCCTCGCCCAGCTCCCGGTCCGCCCACGCCGCCACGAGCCGTTCCGCCACGGGCCGGAAGGGAACGGCGGCCCGCGCGAGCTCGACGTCCGGGTCGAGGACGGCGTCCAGCTCGCGGGCCAGCTCGGGCCGCTCCTCGCCCGAGACCCGCCCCACGAACTCCCCGGCGTCGACCCCGAAGCGGCGGAGGTCCCGGAGCGCCTGGGTGAGGAGGACGTCGTGGGGGCCCTCCCACGTCTCCATGATCACGGAGTCCCGGTGGAGGCGCGGCAGGGGGGAGAAGCGCTCCTCGATCCCGTTCCCGCCCAGCGCCATCATCGCGTCGTGCACGAGCCGCGTGGCCTCCCGCGTGTGGACGGTCTTGGCCAGGCTCAGCATGACCCGGAAGACCAGTTTCTCCGCCTCGTCCCCCTCTCCGGCCCGTTGCCAGGACGCGAGGAGGCGGAAGGCGCCGGCCAGCGCCCGGGCCCGTCCCCGCTCCACGCCGTCCAGCCTCTCCCGGACGAGGGGGTAGTCCGAGAGCCGGCGTCCGAACGCGGTGCGGAAGTCCGCGTAGGCGCGGACGATCCGCTCTGTCCTGCGGAGCGCGGCCGCGGCGAACAGGACGCAGGAGAAGCGCGAGGTGACCAGCACGTGGCGGAGGAGGTTGGGGAGGCCGCGCTCGAGCGGTCCGACCGGCCAGCCCAGGGCGCCGTCGAAGGTGATCTCGGCGGTGGCCAGCTCGCGGGTGCCGAGCTTGTCCTTGAGGCGGTCGAGCCGGTGGCCGTTCCGGCCGGGGGCCTCCGGGTCCAGCCGGGCGGGGACGAGGAAGAGGCCGAGAGGGCGGTCGTCGGCGCCGGCCGCGGCGGCCCCGGCCCGCCCGCCGGCCCCGGCGTCCGCGTCCCCGACGCCGGCCGCTCCCCCACCCTCCGCCCGCGCCATGACCAGGTAGTAGTCGGCGTTCGGGTTCGAGCAGAACCACTTCTTCCCGTGCAGGCGATAGGCGTCCCCGTCGGGCACCGCGCGCGTCCGGTTGGCCGGGATGTCCGAGCCGCCCTGGATCTCGGTCACGAACTGCGCGCCGTGCCACACCCGCGCCTCGGTCGAGCCCCGCACCCGCTCGACGGCCTCCCGGTGCTCGGGCCGGTCCCCGAGCGCCTCGAGCGCCCGGACGAGCCCGTCGGTGCAGTCGGCCGAGCAGCACACCCCCGCCTCCCCGTTCTGGGCGTACAGGTAGATCCGCGCGTAGAAGTCGAAGAGGTCGCCGTGGGGCGCGCCGAGCCCCTCGCGTCCCTCCACGGCCGCCAGCGCCTCCCGGGTGGAGCGGGGGAGGACGACCTCGTCGACCCGGCGCTCGCGGGCGTCGAAGTGCCGCAGGCGAGGCCGGTTCCACGGGAGCGCCGACTCCTCGGCCAGCTCGCGGAGCGGCCCGGCGCACGCCCGGCCCCACGCCTCCAGCGACGAAGCGCCGGCCGACGTCTCGCCCGGCCCCTTCCCGGCGGTCGAGCGCCGATCGAGGAGCCGATGGAGGAGGTCGTCGTCCGCGTACCAGTCGTCCGCGAGGGCGTCGAAGAAGGGCTCGAACGTGTAGTCGGTCATGGCTCCACCGTGAACTCCGTGTACATGTGGCGCTGCGGGGAGACTTCGGAGAGGAGCGCGTAGCGGCCCGGCGTGAGGTCCACCGTGAAGTACGCCGTGTCGCCGGCCGGCATCTCCTCGACGCCTCCCAGGAACCGGGCGGGAGCGGGGACCCGCATGCCCTCGGGGTTCATGAAGTACATCCAGGGGGCCAGGTCCGAGGCGCTCTGGCCCTCCTCCAGGCGCGCCACGTGGACGTCGTTGCCGCCCACCTCGCCGGTGGCCGGCTGCTCGGCGAAGGCGACCCGAACGGTGTGCGCGCCCGGCGTCCACCTGCCGGTGGTCACGATCGCGTCGTTCCGGAGCGTGAGGTCGATGTCGGCCTCCGGGGGGCGGCCGCCGGACCGGGCGTCGGTCACGTACAGCGGCCGCTCCATGCCCATGTTGCGGTGGAAGGTGCCGTCGGGACCCTTCATGTAGCACTCGAGCACGTACGTCCCGGGCACCAGCTTCTCGGTGACCCGCGTCGTGTCCCCCGGGGCCACGAGCCCCACGCCGCCCAGCTCCTCGAAGTCGGCGAACCAGGCCGGCAGGCCGGCGGCCAGGATCTTCCCGGCCTCCGCCACGCCGGCGCCCCGCTGCTGCGCGGCCCACGCGCTGTCGAACACGGGCGTGAGCTCCTTCCGGTAGTCCTCGTACGTCTTCCCGTCCGGCAGGTGGTCCAGGATCATAAAGTGAGTCTCCTTCCCCCGGTTCCGGAACCGGAAGGTGGTCCAGCCGGAGGGGAGGGAGTCGGGAGCCTGGAAGGCGTAGTCCCGGGCGACGACGAGGACCGTGCCCGCGGTGTCCGCGGCGGCGGAGGCCGCGCCCGCCGACGCGGAGCCCGAGCCCGACTCCTGGCCGGCGCGGCAGGCCAGCGCGGCGGCGGCGAGGACGAGGGCGAGGGGCGCGAGGAGAGGGCGGCGGATCGTGCGCGACATGACGGCTCCCGGCCGGGGTGAACGCCCGGGGAGAGCCCGGGAGAGGGAGCCCTCCCTTCCTGCGGACCCCTCAGCCTAAGGGGAGGCGGACCGGGCGCGCGAGGGGGACGTCCCGCCGTCCGAGTGGATGGCCGGTAACCCGATCGGCTTCCGCGGCCCGTGGGGCACGTCCTACCCCCGGAACCTCCGGCGCATGGTCGCGGGCATGTCCGAGGACGAGTGGGTGGACAGGCTCCACACCCGGAAGACGCGCCCCCCCATGCCCTGGTTCAACCTGCACGCGATGAGCGAGCGGGACCTGCGGGCCATCTACCGCTTCATCGGGACGCTCGACCCGGCCGGAGAGCCCGCGCCCGAGGCGCTGCCGCCCGGCCGCGAGCCCGCCACCCCCTACATCCCCTTCTCCCCGCGCGAGCCGGGCTCGGAGACGGCCGAGCGCTGAGGAGGGCCGGCGAGCGGCATCCCCGCCCGCCCGACCAGCTCCCGGAACCGGGGCGTGTCGCGGAGCGGCGCGAAGGTGGGAAGGATGCCGATGCAGGCCAGGTCGGGCTCCTCCGCGGCGACGGCCTCCTCGAGCCAGTCGAGGGCCTTCTCAGAGTCTCCGGCCGCGGCGTACAGCCGGGCGATCCCGAGGCGCCGGGGCCGGGAGCCCGGCGGTCCCTCCCCGCTGCGGACGCGGACCGCCAGGACCCCGGCCGCCCGGCGTAGCGCCCCGGCGTAGCCGCCCTCCCGCCGGCCGCGCTCGAGCGCCGCGGCCAGCTCGGCGTCGTCCCGCTCCCGGGCCCCCGCCAGCCGGACCCGGAAGGCGTCCTCGCGTCGCCCCTCCATCTCGTACGCCCCGGCCAGGGGAGGCCGGGCGAAGCGGGCGCCGGGATAGCGGGCGAGGATGGGCTCCAGGACCCCGATCGCCTCGTCGTAGCGGCCCGTGAGGAAGAGGAGCTTCCCGTACAGCCCCCGGGTGAAGGGGTTGACCGGATCGAGCCGGACGGCGACCGCGGCGTGCCGGTCCGCCTCCCCGGGCCGGCCCAGGACCGCCAGCAGGCGGGCGTAGTGGATCCTCGTCTCGGCGTGCGAGGGGTTCAGCTCGACCGCCCGCCCGAACGCCGAGTCCGCGGCCGCGAAGTCCCGGTCCTTCCCGGCCCGCACCTCGGCCAGGAGCCGGTGGGCCCCGGGGAGCTCGGGACCGAGCTCGAGCGCCCGCTCCAGCGCCGGCTCCCACCTCCTCCGCGCCTCCGCCGCCGTCACGCCGGACCGGGGTCCGGCGTCGCCCCGGTACAGCCACACGCGGGCCGTCTCCAGCCACGCCGGGGCGTAGGTCGAGTCGATGGCGAGCGCCCGGCGGAAGTCCCCGAGCGCCGTCTCCAGGTCGGCCAGGGTGAAGAGGCGGGCGTGGAAGACGCCGCGCAGGTAGGCGTCGTAGGCCGCGGGGTCGGTGGCCCACGCGCCGGCGGCTCGGGCCGCCGCTCCCGGCTCCAGCTCCACGCCCAGCTCCCGGGCCACCGCGGCGATCAGCTCCCGGTGGAGGGCGTCGAGGTCCCCGGCGCCCCCCGCGAACGTGCGGCTCCACGTCGTGTCGCCGGAGGCCGCGTCCACCAGCCGCACCCGGATCGTCACGCCGTCGCCCTCGCGCGCCACGCCCCCGTCCAGCAGCGCGTCAGCGCCGAGCGCCCTCGCGATGCTGTCGAGCGTCGCCGCCCGGTTGGCGTAGCGGAGGACCGAGGAGCGCGCGACCACGGTGAGCCCCGCCTCCCCCGCCTCCGAGATGAGCCGGTCCAGAGTCCCCTCGACGAAGTAGGTCCGGGCGGGATCCCCCGTGAGGTTGGCCAGCGGGAGGACGGCCAGGCGGGGGCCGGGGAGGGAGGCGGTGGTGGCGCCGGAGTCGGCGGCGGAGCCGGACGCGGCGGACGCGCGGTCGGACCGGCCGGACGACGACGGGCCGCACGCCGCGGCCGCCAGGGCCAGGGCCACCAGGGCGTGGACCGCCGGGGCCAGGGAGGCCCGCGCCGGCGGGGCCGCGCGGCGGAGGCGTCCCGGACGCTCCCGATCGGAGCGGAGACGGAGGGGCCCGTGGCTGGCGCGCATCGGCGATCCCGGCTGCATGGAGCGGTCTCCTGCGGTCGGCGCGAACCTAGGCCCGTCCCGTCGTCGCGACGAGCAGCCCGGACCGCGATGCTCGCGGCGGCCGGGACCCGGCGCCGGGGCACGGTCGTCCGCGGGGCACGCCCGTCCCCGGCGCACGTCCGTCCCCTCCTCGCGCCGATTCGCGTCGGCCGGCCCCCCGTTCGTCCCGCGGGGTGCCCGGGACGGCCGCCGCCCCCCTAGATTCCCGCGCATGAGCACACCTGCGAAGTGCCTCGGCCTCGTCCTCCTCGTGTCCGCGCTCATCCCGGAGGGGAGCGGTCCGCCGACCGCGCGGCCGACCCGTCCGCCCGACGCTGCCGCGCTCTGGGAGATCGACTCCGCCGTCGACGCCATGGGAGGGATGGCGCGCCTCCGGGCCCTGCGGAGCCTCCGGCTCGAGGGCATGCGCGAGAAGGCGCTCCTGGGCGTCTCCGCCGACCGCCGGCACCCGAAGGCGATGTTCGTGGAGGTGAGCGAGCTCCGCGACCTCTCCTCCGGCCGGGCGCTCGTCCACCAGCGGGCCACGCTCCCCATGCGGCCCGACCCGATCCCGTTCACGCGGGCGACGGGGGGGCCCGGGGCGCCGCCGACGCAGCGGACGGCCCTGGCCCTGACCCCCGAGCGGATCCTGTTCACGGCGCGGGACGCGGACCCGAAAGTCGGGCGGGACACGGTGTTCGACGGACGTCCCGCACGCGTCGTCCGGTTCGGGCCGGAGCCGGTGCGGCTCTTCCTGGACGCCGACACGCACCCCCCCCTGGGATGGATGGCCACCCTCACCTATCCCGACGATCCGAACGAATGGGGGATCTGGGGCGACGTGCGCTCGGCGACGCACTGGTCGGACTGGTCGCTGGAGCCGGACGGGCTCCGCTACCCGCGCACGGTCACCGAGGAGCGGAACGGGCTGGTGAGCACCCGCACCACCTGGTCCCGGGTGACCCCGGACGCGCCCGTGGCCGAGGACTCGTTCCCCGCCCCGGCCAGGAGCTCCGCGCCGGCCGGAGCCGCCGGCGCCTCCGAGGACGTCCGGACGCTGGCGCCCGGCGTGGCGCTCCTGTGCGGCTCCTACAACGTCCTCCTGGTCGCCGGCGACGACGGCGTCGTGGTCCTGGATGCCCCCGTCTCCTCCGAGAGGAGCCGGGCCGTCCTGGACGAAACCCGGCGGCGCTTCCCCGACCGTCCGGTCCGGGCCCTCGTCCTCACGTCCGCCGTCTGGCCCCACGTCGCCGGCGTCCGCGCCTACGTGGCCCGCGGCATCCCGGTCTACGCTCCCGCCCCCGCCGCGCAGGTGGTCCGGGACCTGGCGGCCGCGCCCCACTGCTCCCATCCCGACAGCCTGGCCCGGGCGCCCCGGCGGGCCGACGTCCGGGTCGTGACCGACTCGGTGGTGATCGGAGGCGGCGCCGACCGGCTGGTCCTCCTGGCTCCGCGCCTGACGGCGGCGCCGCACGCGGCCGCGGGCCTGGTGGCCTACCTGCCCGAGCGGCGGATCCTCTACGCCGGCGACCTCCTGGTCCCGCGCCGCTTCGAGCCCAACTTCTGGCGGCAGAGCTGGGACGAGCTCCGCCGCCTCGTGGCCGCCCGCGGGCTGCCGGTCCTGACGGTGGCTTCCCTGCACGACGACCCGATTCCCTGGAGCGACGTCGGGGAGGCGCTGGACGCTGGAAGTCCCGCCCCCTGAGCCGGGCCCCGGGCCTTGTCCGTAGACTTTCTATGGGCTAATATCGGGGTCGTCATCCCTGTCAGGCTTGCCGCCTCTCTGTCCGCGCGACCACCGGGCACCATGTACACGCTGATCCGCTACCAGGACGGGAGGATCACCCTCCGCACGCACCTCGACCCGGGAAGGCTCCCGCCGGAGGAGGCGCGCCGCCTGCTCCGGAGCCTGCGGCCCGTGCTCGATGCGCTGCGCGACGCCGCCGGGGACGAGCGACCGGCCGGCCCGGGGACCCGCCGGAGCCCGCTGGAAGCCGCGACGCCGGGGAGCCGGCTCGAGCCCCCGGCCTCTCCCGGTCGACCGGAGCCCCCTCCCCCGGAGGACCGCAACCGTCCCGGCCGCCGCGTCCGAGCCGAATGAGGGACGCGTCGAACGAAGCTGCCTCCCGGGACGCGTTCGACACCCCGGCGCTGGAGGCCGTCCGCGGGGAGCTGCGCGCGGCCGGTCGGGAGGCGAGGGAGATGGCCTCGGGCCTGGAGCCCCGGCGGCTGTGGTGGCGGCCGGCGCCGGACCGCTGGTCGGTCGGAGAGTGCCTGGACCACCTGGTCCTGACGGGCGAGGCCTACCTCCCGGTCCTGGACGAGACGATCGCGGACGGGCGGCGGCGGGGCCTCCACGCGGCCGGTCCGCACCGGAGGACGCTCGTGGGCCGCTGGCTCCCCCGCCTCCTGGAGCCCCCGCCGGGGCTCCGGGTCACCGCCCCGCTCGAGATCCGTCCGCGTCGGCCCGAGCTGCAGGGCTCGCCGCGAGAGGCACCGGGGCCCCACGGCTCGCGGCCCGCACCCACGGCTCCGGAGGGCTCGCGGGGCGATCCCCTCGCCGCCTTCCTCGAGCTGCGGAGCCGCTTCCGGGATCGGCTGGCGGCCGCCGACGGCCTGGACCTGGGTCGGCTCCGGATGGCCTCGCCCTTCTACTGGTGGATCCGGTTCGACCTCGGCTCCGCCTTCCGCATCATCGCAGCCCACGAGCGGCGCCACCTGTGGCAGGCGCGGCAGGTGGTCGAGACGGAGGGCTTCCCCGCGGCCTGACGGGGAACGGCGCGCCCGCGCCGCTGGGACGTCCGGCCGGGGCCGCTTATGCTTGACCCATGCGCATCGTCGTCGCCACGCGGGACCGGGTGCTCCTGGCCGACCCCGACGATCGGACTCTCCGGCCGGCCTCCGGGGTGCGCGCGCGCCCGACCTGCCTCGCGGCCGACCCCGCCGGCGTCAGGGCCTGGTGCGGGACGGTGGACGGCGTGCTCCGGAGCGAGGACGCGGGCGCGACCTGGGAGCCGGCGGGCCTCGACGGCGAGGAGGTCACGGCGCTGGCCGCCAGCCGCTCCGAGCCCGGCGTCACGTGGGCCGGGACCGAGCCGAGCGCGGTCCACCGGAGCGAGGACGGCGGTGCGTCGTGGACCCGGGCGGAGGGGCTCCTGGACCTCCCGTCCTCCCCGAGCTGGTCCTTTCCGCCCCGGCCCGAGACGCACCACGTCCGCTGGATCGCCCCGCACCCGGCCGAGCCCGGCCGCCTGTGGGTGGCGATCGAGGCGGGCGCCCTGGTCACCACTCCCGACGGGGGCCGCACGTGGCGGGACCGCGTCCCGGGCGGGCCGTACGACACCCACGAGATCGCGATCCATCCCGGCCGGCCGGACTCCCTCAGGATCTCGGCCGGCGACGGCTACTACGAGTCGGACGACGGGGGGCGGACGTGGCGCTCGCCGGAGGAGGGCCTCGACGTCGGCTACCTGAGGAGCGTCGCCATCGATCCCGGCGATCCGGACGTGGTGGTGGTCTCCGCCGCCTCCCACGCCCACGCGGCGTACGCCTCGGGGCGGTCCGACGGCCGCCTGTACCGGCGCGCCGCGGGCGGCCCCTGGGAGAGGGTCGTCGCCGGCTGGCCCGAGGAGCCCGAGACGATCGCGCCGCTTCTGGCTCCGGGCCGGGAGCCGGGCGAGCTGTGGGCGGCCGACGAGCGCGGCGTCCACCGCTCGGCGGACGGGGGCCGCTCGTGGGAGCGGAGGGCCGGGTTCGACGGAACTCCGCCGTGGCTCCGAGGCTTCATCGTGACGGAGCCCGCATAGGTCCGGCGCCGATCCGGTTCGGCTCTTGCGGCTCCGCGATCGCGAAGAACGAGGCTGTCCGCACACGGAGAGGAGGCGTCATGGCGGAGGCACGACTCGCACTGCTCGCCACGCTGAAGGCGAAGCCCGGCAAGGAGGAGGAGCTGGAGGCGTTCCTGACCGGCGCCCTACCCCTGGCCCGGGAGGAGGCGGGGACCACCACCTGGTTCGCGCTCAGGATCGACGCCTCCACGTTCGGGATCTTCGACACCTTCGCCGACTCGTCGGGGCGCGAGGCCCACCTCCAGGGACGCATCGCCAGCGCCCTCATGGACCGGGCTCCCGAGCTGCTGGCCGAGGACCCGGACATCCGGAAGGTGGACGTCCTGGCGGCCAAGCTCCCCTGACGCCGGAGCTTCCAGGCGGGGCAGGAGGTTCCTGACCGTGAAGCCCGTCTCCTCGTCGGCCACGTTCTTCTGGAAGTCGACGAACGCATCGGTCGGGTGGCCGTCGTCCGGATCGAAGCTCAGCTCGACCGTCGCCGGGTCGCGCGCCAGCCAGCCGTGGATCCGGACGAAGAGCGAGTCCACGGTAGGGTAGGCCGCCAGCTCCGAGTCGGGGACCGCCCGGCCGGTCTCGATGATCGTGGCCGCCACCACCTGCCCGCCGCTCACGGCGATCCGCACGGGCTGGACGCCGATCCCCACGCAGAAGCAGGTCAGCCGGAAATCGAACTCGTAGGCGGGCGGAGCGGCCCGGCTCCAGGTCGCCTCGGCCACGGCGAGCTGCTGCCGCCGGGGCGCGAGCGGCCCGTCCCCGCACCCTGCCAGCGACGCGGCCAGGAGGAGGGCGACGCCGACCCGGGTCCGTGCCGCCGCGGCGGCGGAGGGCCGCGCGCCTTGCCTGCGGCCGGACGCCGAACCCGTGCCTCGTATGCGGTCCACCCGTCCTCCTCGCTCCGCGCGCCGCGCCGACCTCTCTCACCCTGACGACGTCCCGGGAGCGCGTATCGTGACGCCGGGACCCGGCGGGCCCGTCCCGGCATCTTTAGCCTATACAAACATCGCTCGTCCGCGTATCTTCCGGGACCCCGGGACCTGCCCGACCGACCGGAGTCGCCGCTCGCCGGCGAGACACCAGACACGAGAGAGGAACAGGTGGAGACCATCCGAACCCTCGCGACGTCGATCGCCGTGCTCGGCTTCCTCGCGCTGCTCCCGGTCGGGGCGACCGCTTCGACGGCCGCATCGCCCGGTGCGCCCGACGCGCCCATGGCGTCGCGGCTCCGCGCGAACGCGGCCGGCGCGACAGCATCGGCACCCGACACCGTGCCCCTCTACGACGACCTGGGCGACCATGCCTGGGCGGTCACGACGTCGGCGCCTCTCGCGCAGGCCTACTTCGACCAGGGCCTCCGCCTCTACTACGCCTTCAACCACCAGGAGGCGATCCGCTCCTTCCGCCGGGCGCAGCGGCTGGACCCGTCGTGCGCGATGTGCTGGTGGGGCGAGGCGCTGGCCTTCGGCCCCAACATCAACCTCCCGATGGACTCGGCGGCGGGGGCGGCGGCGTGGGCCGCCGTGGAGGAGGCGGCGGCGCGGAAGGAGGGGGTCTCCGGGAAGGAGCGCGCCCTGATCGACGCCCTCACACTCCGCTACGGACCTGATCCCACGGCCCATCGCGCGGCGCGGGACTCGGCGTACGCGCGCGCCATGGGCGGCGTGGTCGATCGCTTCCCGGACGACCCCGAGGCGAGGACGCTCCACGCGGAAGCGCTCATGGACCTGGCCCCCTGGCAGTACTGGAACCGGGACGGGAGCCCGCGGCCGGGCACGCCCGAGCTCCTCCGGAACCTGGAGCGGGTCATGGCCGACCACCCGGACCACCCGGGGGCCAACCACTTCTACATCCACGCCGTCGAGGCCGTGGACCCCGAGCGCGCCGTGGCCGCGGCGGAGCGCCTCGCGGGCCTCATGCCCGGGGCCGGGCACCTGGTCCACATGCCCGGCCACATCTACGTGCGCGTCGGCCGCTACGCCGAGGCGGTGGAGGCCAACGAGCACGCCGTCCACGCCGACGAGACCTGGATCCGCGAGCAGAACCCCGCCACGGGCGTCTACGTGGCCGGCTACTACCCGCACAACTACGACTTCATGGCGTTCGCGGCGAGCATGATCGGCCGGAGCGAGCAGGCCATCTCCGCCGCGGAGAAGATGGCCGACCTCATCCCCGACGAGATGCTCGAAGCGCCGGGGATGGAGTTCCTCCAGCACCACATGACGCGTCACCTGCAGATGAGGGTGCGCTTCGGCCGTTGGGAGGAGATCCTCGCGGCGCCGGCCCCGGCCCGGGAGCTGAAGCACGCGCGCGGCATGTGGCATTACGCCCGGGGGCGGGCGCTCGCGGCCCGCGGCGACCTGCAGGGGGCCAGGGCCGAGCTCGCCGCGGTGCGGACGGCGGCATCCGACCCCGACCTCGCCGGCGTCCGGCTCGAGTTCAACACGGCGGACCAGATCCTCGGGATCGCAGCGGAGGTGCTGGCCGGGCACGTGGCGGCGGCCGCGGGGGACCTGGAGGCGGCGGCCGAGCGGCTGACCGACGCGGCCGGGCGCGAGGACGCGCTGGTCTACGGTGAGCCCCCCGACTGGAGCGTCCCGGTGCGCCAGGAGCTGGGCCTCGTGCTCCTGCGCGCGGGCCGCCCCGCGGAGGCCGAGCGCGCCTTCCGCGAAGACCTGGACCGCTTCCCCGAGAACGGCTGGTCCCTGCACGGCCTGGAGGCGGCGCTCCGGGCGCAGGGGAGGGGCGGCGAGGCGGACGTCGTGGCCGGACGCTTCCGGGCCATCTGGAGCACGGCCGATGTCGAGCCGGGCACGGAGTAGCGCCGGCGTGGCGGGGCGCGGCCCCGCCCTGCGGGCGGCCGCCCACGGCGCCGACCTCTCGGCCGTCGTGGCCTCGGCGGCCGACGCCATCGTGACCGCGGACGGGGAGGGGCGGATCCTGAGCTGGAACCCCGCCGCGGAACGGATCTTCGGCTGCGGGGCCGAGGAGGTCGTGGGTCGGCCGCTCACGATCCTCATGCCCGGCCGCTTCCGGGAGGCCCACGAGGCGGGCCTCGGGCGGGTGACGCGCACCGGCGAGACCAGGGTCATCGGCCGCACGGTCCAGCTGGCGGGCCTCCGGCGTGACGGGACGGAGTTCCCGATCGAGCTGTCGCTGTCGACCTGGACGGAGGACGGACACCGCTTCTTCGCCGGGATCATCCGCGACGTCACCGAGCGCGTGAGCCTCACCCGGGAGCTGGCCCACTCCCGAGAGCGGATGGGCGCCATCCTGGACTCGGCCGCCGACGCCATCCTGTGCGCCGACCGCGACGGGGACATCCTCCTGTGGAACCCGGCGGCCGAGCGCATGCTCGGGCACGCGGCCGAGGACATCGTCGGGAAGCCTCTCACGACGATCATCCCCGAGCGCTTCCGCGCTGACCACGAGGCGGGGATCGCGCGGGTGAGCGGCGGGGGCGAGCCCCGGATCATCGGCCGGACCGTGGAGGTCGCGGCGCTCCGCTCCGACGGGACCGAGGTCCCCGTCGAGCTCTCGCTCTCCACCTGGGTCACCGACGGGGGCCGCTTCTACGCCGGGATCCTCCGGGACGTCTCGGAGCGGAAGCGCGCCGAGGAGGTCATCCGCCAGGCGCACGAGGAGCTCGAGGAGAAGAACCAGCAGCTCGAGGCGCTGTCGGTGAAGCTGGCCAAGTACCTCTCCCGCCAGCTCTACGACTCGATCTTCGAGGGGAAGACCGAGGTCAGGGTCACCTCCTACCGCCGGGAGCTCACGATCTTCTTCTCGGACATCCAGGGGTTCACCGAGCTCACCGACACCATGGAGGCCGAGCCCCTGAGCCAGCTCCTGAACGAGTACCTGGGCCAGATGTCCACGATCGCCGAGCGCCACGGCGGCACGGTGGACAAGTTCATCGGCGACGGCATCATGATCTTCTTCGGCGACCCGGAGAGCCGCGGCCGCTGCCGGGACGCGACGGCCTGCGTGGAGATGGCGCTGGAGATGCAGGCCCGCGTCCACGACCTGCAGGCCGCGTGGCGCGACCGCGGCGTCCCCCGCAGCCTCCACGTCCGCATGGGCATCAACACCGGGTACGTCACGGTCGGGAACTTCGGCTCCGAGGACCGGCTGGACTACACGATCGTGGGCGGCCAGGTGAACGCGGCCGCGCGGCTCGAGGAGAGCGCCGGGCCCGACGAGATCCTCGTCTCGGGCGAGACGTTCGCGCTGGTGCAGGACCGGATCCTTTGCGAGCCCGTCGGCGAGATCAAGGTGCAGGGGATCGCCTACCCGATCCGCACCTACCGGGTGGTCGGCCGGCGTGACGAGGCCCGGCCGGAGCTGCGGCGCGTGCGGGCCGACCGCGAGGGCTTCCGGCTCCTCCTCGACCCCGTCCTCATCGCGGCGGACGACGTCCACGACGCCCGGGAGGCGCTCCGGCGCGCGCTCGAGGCGCTCGGACCGGAACAGCGGGAGGGCGCTTCGTGATCCGGGAGGCCGGGGCCGGGCCCAGGCCCGCGATCGTGGTCGTCGACGACGACCCCGAGGCGCTGGAGCGGGTGGCCGGCGAGCTGGAGCGACGCTACGCCGCGGACTACCGGATCCTGCGCGAGCCCACGGCCACCGGCGCGCTCGAGACGCTGGGCCGCCTGCGGGACGAGGGAGAGCCCGTCGCCCTCCTCCTGGCCGCACCCTGGACGGAGGATCTCCCGGGCGAGGAGCTGCTGTGCCGCTCGCGGACCCTCCATCCCGGCGCGCGCCGCGGGCTCCTCATCGACTGGGGTGGCTGGGGGGATCCCCCCACGGCCCAGGCCATCTTCCGCGCCATGGGGCTGGGCCACATCGACTACTACGTGCTCCGTCCGTGGCGCACGCCGGACGAGTACTTCCACCGCACGGTGACCGAGTTCCTGAACGAGTGGTCCCGGGCCGAGGAGGCGGCGCCCCGCGAGGCGACGCTGGTCGCCGGGCGCTGGGACCCCCGCGGGCACGAGCTCCGGAGCCTCCTGGCCCGGAACGGCGTGCCGCACGGCTACTTCGACGCGGACTCGGACGAGGGCCGCGAGCTCCTGGCCTCGGTGGGACGGGAGGGCGACGAGGGCCCGATCGTGGTGACCGTGGACGGGCAGGTCCTGGTGGGCCCCACCAACGACGGCCTGGCCCGCGCCTTCGGGATCGCCACCGAGCTCGAGGACGAGCGCGAGTTCGACGTGGTCGTGGTGGGCGCCGGCCCCGCGGGCCTCGCGGCCGGCGTGTACGGGGCCTCCGAGGGGCTCCGCACCCTGGTGGTGGAGGGCGAGTCCCTGGGCGGGCAGGCCGGCTCCAGCTCCAGGATCCGGAACTACCTGGGCTTCTCGCGCGGGATCTCGGGGTCCGAGCTGGCCCAGCGCGCCTACCAGCAGGCGTGGGTGTTCGGGGCGCACTTCCTCCTCATGCGACGGGTGACCGACCTCCGCCCGATCGGGGACCTCCACCGGCTGACGATCTCCGGTGGGAGCCGGGTCACCGCGCGGGCGGTCGTCCTGGCCACCGGAGTGGCCTACCGCCGGATCGGGATCCCGGGCCTCGAGCGCCTCGCCGGCGCCGGCGTCTTCTACGGCGCCTCGGCCGCCGAGGCACGCGCGCTCTCGGGCGAGGACGTGTACATCGTAGGCGGGGGGAACTCGGCGGGGCAGGCCGCGGTCCACGTCGCGCGTTACGCACGATCCGTAACGCTCCTCGTGCGCGACGCCTCCCTGGCGGAGAGCATGTCGCGCTACCTCATCGACGAGCTCGCCGCCGCGAGCAACATCGAGGTCGAGTACGAGACCGAGGTCGCCGACGGGAGCGGCGTCGAGCGGCTCGAGCGGCTCGTGCTCCGGGACAGGGCCTCCGGGGCCACGCGGATCGTCCCCGCGGCCGCCGTCTTCATCATGATCGGCGCGCGGCCCCACACCGACTGGCTGCCCCCGCGGATCCTCCGGGACGAGTGGGACTACATCCTGACGGGCGAGGAGCTGGCCGACCGGCTCCCGGCGGGCGTCCGGCGCCCCCTCCCGTACGAGACGAGCGTTCCCGGCGTGTTCGCCGTGGGGGACGTGCGCAGCCGCTCGGTCAAGCGCGTCGCTTCGGCCGTGGGAGAGGGCTCCGTGGTCATCTCGCAGGTCCACCGGCACCTGACCCGGCTCGAGGAGCGGACCCGGGCCGGAGCCTGACGTGCGCGCGGGGTCCGGGTAGCGCTGAGCCCACGTCGCGCGCACGCGGCCCGCGTCGGCCCGCACGCGGTCGGGGACCTCGGGGACGGGAGCGCCGATGAGGATCCGGGCGCGGCCCGCGCTGTCCTCGATGACCAGCCCGCGCGCCCGCAGCACTCCGCCGTGGGCCGGTAATCTCGCGAAAGCGGCGACCGCGATCACCAGGGGCGCCAGGGTGGAGATGACGGCGTATCCCTTCAGCCTGCGGACGCCCCTTCGGAGCCGGTCGTGCTCGTCCCTGCTTTCCTCCCATCCGGTCTTGGATCGGGTCGCTCGGTTGACGGGCCGCGACGATGATAGTAATGTATCGCTGTACTAGTTAACCAATACAGTAAGTGGCGTCTGTGTCGGCAGCGGGCTGCCGCTGCGGGACGCCCGACGAAAGGACGGAGATCGTTGACCGACACCCCGGGCCTGCTGATCGAGCTCCGCTCCGGCGATCCGCGGCCGCTCTACGTGCAGATCATGGACGAGGTCCGCAGGGCGCTGGCCCTGGGCGACCTCGAGCCCGGGGACATCCTGCCTTCTGTGCGGAGCCTCGCTTCGGAGCTGGCGATCAACCCCAACACGGTAGCCAAGGCGTACCGGGAGCTGGAGTCGGACGGCACGGTACGGGGCCGCCGGGGCCGGGGCACGTTCGTCACCCCGGCCGCCCGGCCCGAGACAGAACGCCCCAGGATCACCCGGGAGGTGGCCCGAAGGGCGCTCCGGGACGCGCGCCGTCACGGCATCTCCGTCGACCGCCTGGTGCGGGCTCTCCGCGAGGAAGCCGGCAGGGAGGACCGAACGATCGCCTCGATGTCCGCACACGCTCCGGAGGGAGAAGGACCATGACAGCAGATCCGTCCCACGACGCGGCAGTCCGTTCCCCCGCGATCCAGGCGTCGGAGCTGTGCAAGTCCTACGGGAAGACGCCGGCGTTGCGTGGAGCCAGCCTCACGGTGCCCGAGGGGGCCTTCTTCCTGCTCGTGGGCCCGAACGGCGCCGGCAAGACCACGACCATGCGGCTTCTCTCCGGCCTCGACCGCCTCGACGCGGGCGAGCTTCGGGTCTTTGGGCTGGACCCGGCCGCCGAAGAGGCGCGCGTTCGCGCCCAGATCGGCCACGTGCCCGAGGACGGGACGCTCGGACCCGCACCCGGCCGGATGCGCGTGGCCTGGCTCCTGGAGCACCAGGCGGCCTACCGCCCGTCGTGGGACCGTGCCTACGAGGCCCGTCTGTGCCGCGCGCTCGAGATCCGGCGCGACCGGCGCTTCGGTGACCTCTCGAAGGGGCAGGCACGCAGGGTCCAGCTGGTGATGGCCCTGGCCCACCGCCCGCCCCTCCTCCTCCTGGACGAGCCCACCGACGGCCTCGATCCGGTGGTGCGCGAGCGGACGCTGGCCCTCCTTGCCGACCACCTGTCCGCCATGCCCACGACCGTGCTCCTGTCCACCCACCACCCGCACGAGGCGGAGAAGCTGGCTGACCACGTCGGCGTGATGATGCGGGGACGGGTCCACTTCCAGGGGCCGAGGAGCGTGGTCTCCGAGCGGGTCAAGCGCTACCGCGTGCTGTTGCCGGAGTCCGGGATGGACGTGTCTCCACCCATCTCCGTCGTTCGCTCGCGCCGCTCCGGGCGAAGTGCCTCCTGGGTGGCCTGGGGAGCCGAGGCCGACAATCGGTCCCGACTGGTTCGGGCGGGCATCGAGATCCGGTCCGTGGAGACTCTGACCCTGGAGGAAGCGACGCTGGCCATGCTGTCGGAGGAGGAGTCGTGAGCACGGAGGCGATGAAGATTCGGGCCGTTCCGGGCACGGTGGACGTGTGTCTCGCCCAGGCCCGCCGGATGGCGCGAGCCCAGTGGCTGGCGGCGGTGGCGATGGCGGCCGGCATCGCGATCGGCGTGGGCGTCCTCACCTGGATGGGATCTACCGGTGCATGGGGGCGGAGCAGCCTTGCGCAGGCGGTGGGCCGGCTTCACGGCGCCCTTCAGGTCGTGGCGTTCCTGTGGCCGATGATGGTCACCTGGCGCGACGAGGCTCCCTCCCGGCGCACGTACCATTGGAGCCAACCCGTCCAGCGGATGCGCCATCAGCTCGTCCGGACGGCGGTCGGCGGGGCGGCGCTGGCAGCCGCCCTCGCGGCCGGGGGCCTGGCAGGATGGATCGTGGGCGCCCTCGTCCAGGGAGGCATGGCGAGCGGCGGGGGCGAGGTGTTCGTGGCCTCGGCGGGGAGCCTCGGCCTGGCCTACCTCCTGGGCTCGGTCCCGGCGCTCCTCAGCGACCACGCCGTGCTGTGGCTAATCGGTGCGTACGCGGCATCGGCCCTCCTCATGACCGCCTGGCCCGCCCTCGGGTGGCCCGGCGCCCACTTCCTCGAGGCCGCGGTGACGCACGGGCGCTGGAGCCTGGGGCGGGCGCTCGGCGCGCCCGCGATCCTGTCGGGAGCCTTCGGGCAGGGCACGGCGACCGAGCACCCCGAGCCGTGGTCGGCCCTGGCCGTGTGGCTCGCCGTGGCCGCGGCCGGCGTGATCGTGGCCGTCTCCGTGCGGCAAGAGCGCTCGGGGGCGACCTGAGGGGATCGGCCCTTTGGACCTCCCGCCGGATGGGTGAACCCACCTTCCTGCCGCGAACGAAATTCAGACTGCGCATCGCGCCGACGTCCACGACAGGCGAGCCCTGATCCCACGCAACGCCGCCGCCCCCGAGCGAAAGGCCTGAGCGAACCCGGTGGCCTGGCGTTCGAACGGGAGGGCCGGGTCGTAGAGATCCTCCACGACGCCACCTCTCACCGGGGTGAGCCCGACGTCCGGATCGAGCGCAGCGTCCGGACGAACGCCTCGGGCCGGTCCCGCGGCGGATCATCGGCCGCGTCCTCGATCACGTGGAGCGGCCAGCCGTAGCGCTCGCTCGCGCCCCGGGCCACCTCGACACTGGTCGCCCGGTCGTGCCGCCCCCAGATGAGGGCCGTCGGCGCCTCGATCCGTTCCAGGTCCTCCGGGGGAATCCGTGGGAGGCCCAGGCTCCGGAGCATGCGGCCGGCCGCCTTCGCCTTCGGTCCGCGGGCCAGGGCCAGGTTGTAGCGCACGAAGCGCGACCACAGTCCGCCCATGCGGTCCCGGAGGGCGTCCCGGTCGTAGGCGCACTGGCCCATGAACATCTCGTAGGTCCACTCGGTCGGCCGCGCCTGGAAGCCCACGAGGGTGAGGAGGAAGCGGAGCGAGGGCCGGAAGCGGCCCAACCCCAGCGAGTCCACGAGCACCAGCCCCGCCAGCCCCGTCCGGCGCCGCGCCGCGAACCGGGCGGCGATGGCTCCGCCCAGCACGTGACCCACGAGGACCGGGGCGGCGGAGCACGTCCGCTCGACCAGCGCCTCCAGCCAGTCCAGGACGGTCCGCTCGTCCACCGCAGCGGGTGCCTCGGTCCCCCCGTGGGCGGGCAGGTCGGGCGCCACCACGCGGTGGGTCCGCACCAGGTCCGGGATCGTCCAGCGCCAGTTCACGGCCGACTCGCCGGGACCGTGCAGGAGGACGAGGGGCGGCCCCTCGCCGCCCACGAGCACGGCGGTCGAGAGCCCGGCAAGCTCCAGACGCTCCTCCCGGATCGGAATCCCCGCCAGCAGCGCCTCGCGTTCGGGACGTGCGTCGGTGCGGACGGTCGCTTCCGTGGATGCCGCGTCGGTGCTCATCGATCCCTCCCCGCTTCCGGCTTCGTGGCGATGGCGATGTGGACACGGTAGTCGAGGACCGCCGCGCCCTCCCCGGTCGCGCGGCGCCACGCCGGAGGGGTCTCCGGTCGAGGGGCCGACGCCGGGGGCTCCACGATCAGCGTACCACGAGCCGCCCTTCCCGCGCTTCGGGGAGAGCACGCAGGGCTTCGGCGGGCGGGTCATGGGGGATTCCACCCACCGGGAGGTGGGATGAAGGGCTCGCTCCGCGCGTCGGCTCCGGGTCCGACGTCGGACGCGGGCCGCGCGTCCGACGCGGCTCAGACCAGGTCGTGCTCGAACGCCCAGGCGGCCGCCGCCGTGCGCGTCGAGACGTGGAGCTTGTGGAAGATGTCGCTGACGTGCCGCTCGACGGTCCTCTCGCTGATCGACAGCGTCTCCCCGATGGCCCGGTTCGTCTTCCCTGCCGCCACCTGGCGCAGGACCTCGACCTGTCGGGGGCTCAGGCCGTGGACGCCGCCGGAATCCCGGCGGCGGAGGAGCGCCTCGATCCGCGCCGCCTCGGGCTCCGCCCCCAGCCGCCCGAACGCCCGCAGGGCGGTCTCCAGCTCGGAGCGCGCGGCGTCCTCCTCCCCGATCTCCCGGTGGGCGAGGGCCACGAGGACCCGGGCGCGAGCGGCCTCGTAGGGCGCCCCGATCCGCTCCCAGGCGCTCCAGGAGGCGCGCAGCTCGCCCAGCGCGGCCCGCGGCTCCTCCTCCGCCAGGAGCACGCCCCCCCGGGCTCCGGCGGCCGCGGCCTCGAGCGGGGGCGCGCCGAGCACCGCGGCGATGTCCGACAGCTCGCCGGCAGCTTCGGCCGCTGCATCGACGTCGCCGGCGGCGAGCTCGATCTCGACGAAGGCCGGCAGGAGCACGGCGCGAGCGGCCCGCTCGCCCGTCTCCTCGAGCGCGCGGCGTATCTGCTCCGAGGCCCTCGCCACCCGTCCATGCGCCAGGTTCAGGAGGGCGAGGCCCGGCTGGGGCTTTCGGCCCCACGTCCGGGCCTCGCCGTACGCCTCCTCGGCCTCGGCGAGCTCGCCACGGAGACGGTGGAGCTCGCCGCGCTGGTAGTAGGCCGACCCGGCCGCCGGCTCCCCGGGAGGCCCGGCGAGCCGCTCGCAGGCCCGGCGGGCCTCGCGCATGGCCTCCGGCCACGCCCCGTCGAGGCGCAGGATCTCCGAGCGCCGGACGAGGCACTGTCCCCGGTAGGGCACGAGCTCCGGGTGGGACTCGCACCAGCCCGTCAGGGCCTCCGTCCATTCCCTTGCCCGGGCCGCGTCGAAGATCTCTCCGCAGGTCTCGATGACCGCGCAGTAGACGATCCCGACGACGATCGGAGACAGGGCTCCGGCATCCGCGGCGGCCATGGCCTCGTCCAGGAGGGACACGCCGTCCTCCACGTCCCCCAGCCGGATCAGGGCCTGTCCGCGACCCACACGGCCGAGGGCCAGGAGGTCGGGATCCGCAAGGCGCCCTCCGATGTCGATGGCCTCGTCGAAGGCGGCGCGGGCTCGCTCGAGCTCTCCGCCGGCCAGGCGCCGGAGACCCTCGGGCAGGAGGAGCAGCCCCCGCTCGACGCAGTCGGCGCCCGCCTCGTCGACCAGCCGGCGCGCCCTCGCGATCCAGCCGCTGCCGCGGGCGCGGTCGCCCTGTCCCAGGAGTTGGAAGCCGAGCCAGAACGCGGCGCCCGCGGCGCGTACCACCTCGTCCCGCTCCAGGTAGGACCGGTGGGCGCGCGTCCACGCCGCGACGCTCTCGGCGTCCCGGCCGGTCAGGTAAGCGACGCGGGCCACACGCTCCAGATCCTCCGCCTCGAGCGGGCTCCCGGCCGCCGCCTCGGACAGGGCGTGGAAGGCCTCCGACCACGCCTGCCGGCGGAACGCTCCCCGTCCCCGTTCGAGCGCGTCGGACGTCTCCATGGCATCCTCCGGTGGCTCCCGGCCGGTGGCCCACGAGCGCAGGACCCGTCAGAGCTCCAGGGTGCGAGTCTAGCTCGCGGCCCGCCCTCCGGTCCAGGTCTCTCGCCCGGGCGCGCCCTTCTTGACATTGCATGTTACAACATGTATCATCGCTCCATGACCCCGCGTCTCCAGGACGAGATCAAGCAGACCCGGCCGTTCGAACGGCTCGAGACCGAAGCGCTCCTCAGCGTGCTGAGGACCTCGGCGCTGCTCGAGCACGCCATCGCCCGAGCCCTCAAGCCCTTCGGCCTCACCCACACGCAGTACAACGCCCTCCGGATCCTGCGGGGAGCCGGGGAGGGGGGGCTGTGCGGCCGGGAGGTGGGCGAGCGGCTGGTCTCGCCCGTCCCGGACGTCTCTCGGCTCCTGGACCGCCTCGCCGAGACCGGCCTCATCGCGCGCAAGCGTGATCCGGAGGACCGGCGGCAGGTGAAAGCCACGATCACCGACGAGGGCCTCGAGCTCCTGGAGCGGGCGACGCCCGCCCTGGAAGCGGTGCAGACCCGGTGGCTGGGAGACGTCGGCGACGAGCGGCTCCGGGCGCTCATCGACGGCCTGGCCGAGGTGCGCGCCGGGGGCTGAACGCCCGGCGGCCGCCGGGCCGTCCCCTCGTCCGATCCCGCGCGGCACGCCCGGCGATCGACACGAAGGCATAAGTGTTGCAACATACATGTTGCTACATATAATTTCCGAAGGAGGATCCCATGACGACGCTGCACACGACCGACTCGACGATCCTGGCCCTGGGGCTGCTCGCGGTCCGGCTCATCCTGGGCCTCGGACTGGCGTCCCACGGCGCCCAGAAGCTGTTCGGGTGGTTCGGAGGCTATGGGCTGGAGGGCACGGGCGGCTTCTTCGAGAGCCTGGGCTTCCGCCCCGGCCGGATGTTCGCCGGCCTGGCGGGACTGGGCGAGCTGGGGGGCGGCCTCCTCACGGCGCTCGGCTTCCTCGGGCCGGTGGGCCCCGGCCTGATGATCCTGGTCATGCTCGTGGCCATGCTGGCCGTGCACCGTCCGAACGGCTTCTTCGCCTCGGAGGAGGGGATCGAGCTCCCGCTCCTGTACGCGGCGGGCGCGCTGGGCCTGGCGGTGACGGGGCCGGGCCCGGTCTCGCTGGATGCGGCCTTCGGCCTCGAGGGGCTGTCGACGCCGACCGCCTCGTGGATCGCGATCGCCGCGGCGGTCGTGCTGGCGCTCGGAAACGTGGCGCTCCGGCGGCCGGCCGGAGACGCCGGAGAGGCGGCCACCTCGTGAGCGGCGTGGGCCGTGGCGGGGCCGGGGTCGCGGACCGCGCGGTCGGCGCCGCGCCGGTGAGCGGGCGGGAGGGCTCCCGCCCTACGACGCCGACTTCGACACCGACGGGGCGCGGCCGGGGCCCGTGCGGGCGCTCGAGCGCGCGATCGGGGAGCGGCGCCACCGCGACGTAGGGAGCTTCCCGACGACCGGTGTGGGGATTCTCCCGACTTGGCGGCCCGCACGGACCGGCTATTCTGAACGTGGCTCACCGCGCGCGGGACGTCCGTCCCGTGTCGAGCGGTCTTCCGTCGACTCAACGAGGACTTCCATGAACCGTGCCTCTCGTAAGCTCAGTGCCTTCATCACCGGCGCCGCGCTCGTCGCGGTCGCGACCTCGCCCCTCGCCGCCCAGCAGAGCGGCACGTGGGAGTTCAACGCCCGCGGCGGCGTGGCCGTCCCGGCCGGCAAGCTGACCGACGCCAGCAAGGCGGGCCCCACGGTCGGAATCGGAGCGGCCTACTGGATCACGCCCCGCATCGGCCTCAGCGCCGACCACGACATGTCCTTCCTGCAGGGGAAGACGATCGGGACCGCCCAGGCTTCCGACCTGAACCTGTGGCAGTACGGCGGCGGCGCGATCGTGAGCCTCCTGAACCCGGCCACCACCCACTGGCTGGCCTACGCCAGCCTCGGGGCGGGCGCCACGACGTTCGACCCGCGGACGACCGGGGCTTCGACGTCCACGCGCTTCACCACGAACGGCGGGCTCCGCCTGGGCTACCGGGTCGGCCGCAGCGCCGACGTGTTCCTGGGCAGCCAGGCGTACCTGATGTTCGTGGACAAGACCGACTGGGGCTCCAGCACGACCTGGAACTTCCCGATCAACGCCGGCCTCAAGCTGCGCGTCTGACCGGGCTCCGGTCCGAAGACGGGACGGAGTAGCGGGGCGGCTTCGCCCCGCGGGAGCGAGGGGCGCCCGGCCGTGGCCGGCGCCCCTCGCCTCGTTTCCGGGCCCGCGATCCGGGCCCCACGAGCTCGCCACCGCCCGCGCGCACCGGGGCCCGAGCTCGCCCGCTACCCTCCCGCCAGCGCCCCCACGATCCGGAGGGGCTCGGCCCCGCTCGCCACCGCCTCGGGAAGCGGCGTCTCGTACGGGTCCAGGGAGAGGTCCTTCCCACAGGCGAAGAACCGCAGGAAGTCCCGGCGCCGGAGCGTCCCGTGGTCGCGGATGGTGCCGCGGAGCACCGGATACTGGTCCTCGAGCGAGCCGAGGACGGCGCCCAGCGTCGGCTCCCCTTCGATCCGCAGGGACACGGGGCCGTCCACGCCCGCCAGGTTTCGAAGGTGGAAGGGGAGCCCGACGCGGACGCGCGAGCCTCCGGCGGGGCCGCCTCCCGCCTCCGCCGCGCCCGGCGGCGGGCCGGAGGCGCCGCTCCCGCGAGCGCTCACGGCAGCTCCTGCACCTCGACCGAGAGCACGGCGGGGAGGTCGCGGACGATGGGCTCCCAGCGGTCGCCGCCGTCGGCGGAGGCGTACACCTGCCCGCCCGTCGTGCCGAAGTAGACGCCGCACGGATCCAGGCGGTCCACCGCCATCGCATCGCGGAGGATGTTCACGTAGCAGTCCTCCTGGGGGAGGCCACGGGTGAGCGGCTCCCATTCGCCGCCGCCCGTCCGGCTCCGGTAGACGCGGAGCCTCCCATCGGGTGGATAGTGCTCCGAGTCGCTCTTGATCGGGACGACGTAGATCGTCTCGGGCTCGTGGGCGTGCACCGCGATCGGGAAGCCGAAGTCGCTCGGGAGGCCGTCGCTCACCTCGCGCCAGGACTCCCCCGCGTCGTCGCTCCGCATGACGTCCCAGTGCTTCTGCATGTAGAGGACGTGGGGCCGGGAGGGATGCATCGCGATGCGGTGCACGCAGTGGCCGATCTCGGCCTCGGGGTCCGGCAGGTATTCCGAGTGGAGTCCCCGGTTGATCGGCCGCCACGTCGCGCCCCTGTCGTCGGTGCGGAAGGCGCCGGCCGCGGAGATCGCGACGTACATCCGGTTCGGGTCGGACGGGTCGAGGAGAATGGTGTGGAGGCACAGCCCGCCGGCGCCCGGCGTCCAGTGGCTCCCGCCCTCGTGGCCCCTGAGGCCCGCCACCTCCTGCCACGACCGCGCCCCGTCGGTCGTCCGGAACAGCGCGGCGTCCTCGACGCCCGCCCACACCGTGTCCGGGTCGTCCAGCGAGGGCTCCAGGTGCCAGACCCGCGTGAACTCCCACGGGTGGTCCGTTCCGTCGTACCACTTGTGGGTGGTGAGGGGCTTCCCGGTCTCGGGGGACGTGTCGTAGGCGAACTTGTTGCTCACGCCCGCCGGCGGTCCGTAGGGATCGGGCATCTTCTCCCCGCCGGGCGTCTCCCACGTCCTCCCGCCGTCGCTGGAGCGCTGGATGATCTGCCCGAACCAGCCCGAGGACTGCGAGGCGTAGATCCGGTCCGGATCGGCCGGCGAGCCCTTCACGTGATAGATCTCCCAGCCCCCGAAGTGGGGACCGTCCACCTTCCAGTCCCTCCGCCCTCCGTCGGCCGTGAGGATGAACGCGCCCTTCTTGGTCCCGACCAGCAACCGAACCCCGCTCATGCCGTGCTCCTCTTCAGGAAGTGATCTCCGCGGCCGCCCCGGCCGCCTCGACCGCCGCGTCGAACCCGCCCTTCAGCTCGCGCGCGAGCTCCGGGCCCAGGACCTCCACCACCCTCGCGTGCGCCTCGCGCCACAGGGGAAGCGCGCGCACCAGGGTCCGCCTCCCCTCGGCCGTCAGGCGGACCAGGCGCACCCTCCCGTCCTCCTCCGGCCGCACGCGCCGGACCAGGCCCGCCTCCCCCAGCGGACGCAGGGTCCGCGAGAAGGTCGCGAGGTCCATGGACAGGACGTCGGCCACCCGGCTCATGGGGGCGTCCCGCTCCTCGAGGAGCGCGATCGCGTTCAGCGTCGTGAGCTGCGTGGCCTGGATCTCGAGCGGCCGGAGCGCCTCGTCGTAGAGCCGGGTCAGGGCCCTGGAGACGCGCCGGACCCGGAAGCAGAGGCAGTCGTCCGCCATGGCCCGGGCCGCGTCCGTGTGATCCATGTTGGTTGCATATACAAGTCTCGAGGGAGAAGCACAACAAGCCGCCCAACGGCGTCGACCTCGGAGGACGCCCTGCCGGTCCAGGGGAAGTCCCGATCCTCGGCGTGGGGGAAGCTCCCTCGCGGGCGGCCTACAGCCCCCAGCGCACGCCGACGAGCGCGAGGAACGGGACGGAGCCGACGGGCTCGACGCCCGTGTCCGGAGAGCCCCCGCCCCAGTAGAACAGGGCGCCCCCGGCGCCGGCCGCGTTCACGACCTGGACATAGGGCGCGAGCTCGGCGCTCGCGCCGAAGAGAGCCGCCCTCCAGGTGCGCGAGAGACGCACGTCGAGGCGGGCGTAGGCTTCCCGGGGAGCGGCGCCCCAGGCGGCGGTCGTCAGCTCCGTCCCGGAGCCGCCGGGCGCGTCCTGGCCGGCCGTCACCCGCTCTCCCGTCCCGCCGGGCGAGGGGACCGGAAGCGGCGTGTAGCTGGACCCCCTCCCGGCGCGGAGCTCCAGCTCCAGCGTCACGCCGCTCGGGAGCCGGCCGCGCAGGCCCGCCAGGAAGAGCTGGCGGAGGCCGCCGGGACCGAGGAGCCCGGCGTCCGCCGGGTCCACCCGCTCGTGCATGAGCGAGTAGTCGGCCCACGCGGCCCAGGTCCCGTCCTCCCACCCGACCCGGAGATCGGCCCCGGCCGACCGGACCGGGGAGGTCGTCCCCCGGCCCCGCCACCACGACCCGTAGCCCTCCAGCCGGAAGCGGAGGCCGTCGCCCGTCCGGAGCCCGAGTCCCGCGGCCACGTGGGTCGCCCCCGCCAGAGACAGGCGCCGCGGGCACCCGTCCGTGGAGACGGCGCACCCCGAGACGGCCTCCCGGCCCAGGAGCCCATGCGAGCGGCCGGCCGCCAGGTGGAGGTCGAGCCCCGGCCGCGCGCTCCACTCGAGGCGGAGCCTCGGGTCGAACGCCAGGGCGCCGCCGGATCCGAGGTCCGCCCGCAGGCCGGCCCGGAGCGACACCTCGTCGGACAGGGGGAACGCCGCCTCCCCCCAGGTCGCCCCCACGCCGCCCGAGAGCTCGCCGGGCTCCACGGCGGGCGCCGAGCCGGACGAGCCCACGGTCCGGTGGGTCAGCCGCCGTCCCTCCCAGCCGGCGCCCGCTTCCAGCCGGGCCGGACCGACCCGGGCCGTGCCGAGCGCCCCCGCCCGCGCCTCCAGCGAGCGGGCCTCGAGGCGCCCTCCCGCGTCCCCCCAGGGGACGGCGGTCCGGAAGCGGCCGCCCGCAGCGAACACGGCCAGCCGCCCGCTCCCGACCGGGGCGCCGTAGCGGAGCGAGCCGGCCGAGTTCCCCCACTCGAGCGGCGTCCCGAACGGGCCGGCCGCGGGCTCGAGGGACTCCCGGTTCCAGAATCCGGTGGCCGAGACGCTGCCGGCTCCGGCCGGGAGCTCCAGGTGGGCCAGGGCGTCCCGGTACCCGAAGGGGAAGGTCGCGCCGGTCCCGCCCAGGAGGCCGGGCTCGAGGGCGGCCAGCGATCGGCCGCCCACGACGAACCCCCCGCGGCCCAGCGTCCCGGCCAGCCGCGCCGAGCCGCCGAGCTGACCGATCGAGCCCGAGGCGCGGAAGGGGCGCCGATCCTCCGTGCGGGTCTCGAGCCGCAGGAGGCCCGTCCCTCCGGCCGCGTACCGGGCGGGCGCCCCGGCCCGATCGACCCGGAGCGAGCCATCCGCCCCGCCCGGGAAGGCAGGCACGAGCCCGGCGATCTCCGTGGGCGCGACCACCGGCGCCTCGTCCAGGAGGACCGTGGTCGGCCCGCCGGTGCCGCCCGGCAGGTAGAGGGTTCCCGGCGCCCCCGGAACGCTCCCGAGCGCCCGGCGCGCCGCCCCGGCGAGCCCGGCCGCCAGGCTTCCCGGCCCGCCGCCCGCGGCCTCCAGCTCGGACCGGCCGCGGCCCGTGCCCTCCTCCCGTCCGGCCACCTCGATCCGGGACGCCTCGACCCCTCCGTCGTCCGGCCGGGCCCGGACGGCCAGGCCGGGAAGGCTCACCGGCCGGAGCTCCAGCCCCAGGTCCAGCTCGACGTCCGCACCCGGCGGGAGCGTCACGGCCACCTCCGCCGAGGCGTAGTCCAGCGCCCGGGCCCTCAGCCGCCACGCGCCGGGCTCCAGCCCGGCCAGGCGGTACGTCCCCCGGTCGTCGGAGCGGACGGTGAGCGACCCGTCCGGCCCATCGGCCACGATGGTCGCGAACGCCAGGGGGCGCCCACCCTCCCGGAGCGTGAGCGAGCCGTGCACGGCGGCCGGCGTGGTGTCCGGCGCGGCGGCCGCCCGGGCGGCCCCGGGCGCGGCCCCCTGACCGGCCGCCAGCGCGAGGACGAGCGCCGCGGCGGTCACGGCCCGCCCGCCCGGAGCTCGATCGTGCCTCCGGCCGTGTCCGAGCGAGAGGCCAGGACCCGGAGCTCGCCGCCGCGCTTCACGACCGCCGGGCGGCCGCCGAGCTCCACGCTCGCCGACGCCACCGATCGAGGCAGCTCGACGGTCACCGGAGCGCCGGTCCCGCCCGAGACGTCCACGAACCCGTCGCCCGCCCGGAACGAGGCGCCCGGGGCGCGCACGCGCGCCTCGTCGGCATCCGCGAGGCTCACCCGGACGAGGGTCCCGGGCGCGAGCCCCCGGAGCCGCACGGTCACCTCGCCCGCGGCCGGGCGGACCGACACCTCGGGGGCGGGAGCCTCGCCGGCGGCGGCCGCGTCCGGGCCGGCGGCCGTGGCGACGGCCGCGTCCGCCCGGCCCGCGATCCGCCCGAGCGCGTCCTCGACCCAGGACCGGACGGGCGACCCGGGAAGGGCCGCCACGGCCCCCGCGGTCAGGAGGAGCACGAGGACGGCGGCCCACGCCGGAGCGCGCCGGGTCGCGGCGCCGAAGCCCGTCCGCCCGGCCGGGCCGGAACGCCCGGCGGCGACTCCGGCCGGCCCCGCGCCCGTGCCGCGCCGGCCGCCGGGGCCGCCCGGCCCGATCGCCGGCACCCGTCCGTCGGCCTCCAGCATGGCCAGGCCCTCCGCCAGCTGGTCGGAGGCGCGCCGGAGATCGGCCAGCCGCGCCTCGCAGAACCGGCAGGCGCCCAGGTGCCGCTCGACCTCCTCCCGCGCGGAGGGGGGCGCCTCCCCGTCCAGGTAGGCCAGGAGCGCCCCCTCGTCCGGGTGCCCCGACGGGTTCCCGCCGGTGACGCTCGCCCGGCCGTTCGCGCCGCTCATCGCCCGTCCCTCACGCCGACCGCGGCCGCGCCGCTCATCGCCCGTCTCCCTCCGCGTCCGGACTCCCGTCCGGGAGGCGGACGTGGGAGGCGTCGCGGTAGGCGTCCTCGAACCTGCGGAGGGCGCGGGCCAGGAGCGTGCCCACCGAGCTCGCCGCCACGTCCACCTCCTCGGCGATCTCGGCGTAGGCATAGCCGCGCTCGCGCATGAGGAGCATGGTCCGATCGCGCTCGGCCAGCCGGTCCAGGGCCCGGCGGACGGCGGCCACGCGCTCGCGGCGCTCGAGGGCCGCGTCCGGGGTCTCGGGCGGCGCGGGCCCGACCGCGCTCTCCTCCAGGAGACGCGTCCGCCGGCCCCGGGTCCTGGCCTCGTCGCGCACCACGTTGAGGGCGACCCGGAACAGCCAGCTCCGGACCTTGTCCTCGGGGACGGCGTGCTCGAGCAGCCGCGCGAAGGCCTCCTGGGCCACGTCCTCGGCGCGGTCCCGGTCGCCGGTCAGGCGGTAGGCGTAGCGGACCAGGGCACGGTGGTGCTCGGCGAACTCCTGCGCGTACTCCACGGTCACCGGCCCTCCGCTGGTCGGCCCGTCGGCGAAGCTCGCGGGGGGTGGGGCGGACTCGATTGCGGCGCCGCGCGGGCCGTAGGTGTCACACAAGGAACACGGAAAACGTTATTCGGGCGAGTGCACGGGGGCAACGAGAGGAGCCCCCGGAAAGCCCGGACGCCCCGCACGTCCACGCACGCCACTCCGGAGGCCCGCATGAGACAGCCCCGTCCGATGCCCGCCAGGACCCTCGCCCGCATCGCGACCATCGTCCTCGTCCTCGGCGGTGTGGCCGCCTGCTCGCTCGGGACCGAGCCCGGGCCGCCCGAGCCCATCACCTCGCTCCCCCGGGACCTCTCGCCCCTCGAGAAGGACGTCGTCTCGGCCACCGGGACCTTCGGGGTCGGACTCCTGTCGCGCGTGAGCCGCGCGGACCCCGACTCCGACATCTTCCTGTCGCCGCTGAGCGCCCACGTGGCCCTCGGGATGGCGCTGGACGGGGCCGACGGGTCGACCTTCGACGCGATGCGGGGGGCGCTGGCCCTCGGGGACGCATCCCCCGCGCAGATCGACAGCGCGTACGCCTCGCTGATCGACCTCCTGGAGGGGCTGGATCCGAGCATCGAGTTCAGCCTGGCCAACTCGCTCTGGTACGACGAGAGCTACCCCTTCCTCCCCTCCTACAAGTCTCGGGTCGCCCGGTGGTTCCGCGCCGAGGTCGAGGGCACGGACTTCTCGGACCCGGCCACGGTCGATGCGATCAACGCCTGGGTGAAAGACGCCACGAACGGGAAGATCGAGACGCTCGTGGACCGGCTCCGCCGCGACGAGATCGCCTTCCTGGTGAACGCCGTCTACTTCCTGGGCGACTGGACCGAGCGGTTCGACCCCGCGGAGACCTCGCAGCAGCCCTTCCACCTGGAGGACGGGACGACCGAGCCCGTGCAGCTCATGCACGGGGAGGGCGAATACCGCCATGGCCGGGGCGACGACTTCACGGCCATCGACCTCCCGTACGGCGGGGGCGCCTTCGTCATGACCGTCGTGCTCCCGGACCGGGGGGTGCCGATCGACAGCTTCGCGGCGGGGCTCGACGCCGAGAAGTGGAAGGAGGTCCTGGGCGCGGTGGACGGCGGGGAGTCGGAGGTCTCGGTGTATCTGCCCAGGTTCCGGATGGCCTGGTCGCGGGGGCTCGGGGACGTCCTCTCCGACATGGGGATGGGGATCGCCTTCGACCCGGCCGCGGCGGACTTCGGGCGGATGGCGGACCTGGACGCGATCGCCGGGAACGTCTACCTGACCCGGGTCGTGCAGAAGGCCTTCGTGCGCGTGGACGAGGAGGGAACGGAGGCCGCGGCCGCCACCGGCGTGGGCGTGGGCGTCACCTCCCTCCCGGCAGCGATCCGGGTGGACCGCCCGTTCGTGTTCGCCATCCGGGAGCGGCTCTCGGGCGCGATGCTCTTCCTGGGGAAGTTCGAGCGGCCGCCGACGGAGGGGTGAGGGCTCGGTCGGCGGCCCAGCACGCGGCACGGGAGGAGACACCTTCGACGCACGCCCGCCATGCGAAGGGTGGAACCCCGGCCCTCGTGCTCTCACGGCCCGCTCCGGGGTAGGTTGTGAGTGCGCCGCGCTCCGACCGCGAGCGCCACACCGCACCCTCCACCGGAGCCCCAATCGTGGACCGAAGGACATCCAGGAAGATCGTACTCGGAGCGGCGGCGTTCCTCGCGCTGGTGGTCGTGCTGCTGGCCGTCGTGCCGCTCCTCTTCCGGGGGAAGGTCGAGGAGAGGACCCGCCGGGCCGCGACCGAGGCCGTCGAGGCGCGCGTGGAGTGGGGGAGCGCCGGCCTCTCCCTCCTCCGCCACTTCCCGAACCCGGCCCTCCGCGTGGGAGACCTCACCGTCACGGGGATCGGGCCGTTCGAGGGCGACACCCTCGCCGCCGTCGGGCGTCTGGACGTGGTCCTCGACCTGGGGAGCCTGTGGGGGGCCTGGCGCCACGGGGCGCCGGTCGTCGTGCGCTCGGTCGTGGTCGACGAGCCGACGCTCCACCTGGTCCGCACGGCGGAGGGCGCGGCCAGCTGGGACATCGGGAAGAAGACGGAGGCGGAAGGCGAGACGCCGGCGGCCGGCGGGGGCGAAGCGCGCGGGCTGAGCCTCGGTCTCCGGAGCCTGGAGATCCACGACGGCGACATCGCGTTCTCGGACCGCGCGAAGCGGCTCGAGGTCTCGATGGTCGGGCTGGAGGAGGCGCTGAGCGGCGACCTCTCCCGGGACTCGGTGGTCCTGCGCACCAGGACTAGGGCCGACGCGGTCTCGGCGAGCTTCGGGGGGCTCCCCTACCTGCGCCGGAGCCCCCTGGACCTCACGGCGGACGTCCGGGCCGACCTGGCCCGGAAGAGGTTCGCGCTCGGCGACAACGAGCTCCGGCTCGGGGACCTCGCGCTCGACGTCTCGGGCTCGGTGAGCGCCGCGGAGGGCGACCGCTCCGTGGACCTCTCCTTCAGCGCTCCCGAGACCGACATCCGCGGCCTCCTGTCGCTCGTCCCCGGCCTCCTCACGAAGGACTTCGCCTCGGTGGAGACGGCGGGCACCATGTCGCTCTCGGGACGGGTGCGGGGGAGCTGGGGCGGGGGGGCCTTCCCCGGCTTCGACGTGCAGGCGGCGGTCCGGGACGGCCGCTTCCAGTATCCCGACCTCCCCCTCCCTGCCCGAGACCTGGCGCTCGACATCCGGGCTTCGAATCCCGGCGGCGACCTGGACCGGACCGTCGTGAGGCTGGACACCCTGCACGCCGTGATCGGCGACGATCCGGTCGACGCCTCGCTGACGCTGCGGACGCCCATCTCGGACCCCGACGTGGACCTCAAGGTGGCCGGCACGCTGGACCTGGCGGCCCTGCGGCGGACGGTGCCGATGGAGGGCGTCCAGGAGCTGACGGGCACGGTCTCGGCCGACGCCGCGCTCCGGACGCGGCGGTCCTGGGTCCGCAGCCGCCAGTACGACCGCATCACGGCCCGCGGGGGAGCGGAGGCCCACGACGTCGCGCTCCGGGCCGAGGCCCTGCCGCACGCCGTCGCGGTCCAGGAGGCCAGGCTCCGGCTCACCCCGGAGCGGGCCGAGCTCACCACCTTCCGGGGTAGCGTCGGGAGCAGCGACCTCCGGATGTCGGGGACGCTGGCCAACCTCGTGGGCTTCCTCCTGCGCGACCAGGACCTGGCCGGGCAGGCCACGCTGGAGAGCCGGCACTTCGACCTGGACGAATGGCGCTCGCGGGAGGACACGCTGCGCGTGATCCCCGTGCCCCGCGGCGTCGACTTCACGCTGAGCACGAGCATCGACACCCTCTCCTACGGGGCCCTGGGGATGACCGGCGCGCGCGGGAAGGTCGTGGTCAGGGACCGGCGGATCACGCTCGAGGGCTTCCGCGCCGACCTCCTGGGAGGGCGCGCGACCGCCTCCGGCTTCTACCAGACCACCGACGTGACGCGCCCGACCTTCGACGCCGCGCTCCGGCTGGACAGCCTGGACATCCAGGCGGCCTCGGAGAAGCTGGCCACGGTGCGGGCCCTGGCGCCCGTGGCCCGGTGGGCGCGGGGCCGCTTCTCGTCCGACCTCAGCCTCTCCGGCGCCTTCGGGCCGGACATGCTGCCCCGCTTCGGCACCCTCTCCGGCCGGGGGTCGCTCCAGACCACGCGCCTGTCGCTGGAGGGCTTTCCTCCGCTCCAGCGGGTGGCCGAAGCGCTGAAGATCCCCGCGCTCGCCAGCCCGTCGCTCGCCCCCGTGCGCGCGTCCTTCGACATCGCGGATGGGCGCATGAAGCTGAGCCCGTTCACGGTGGGCGCCGGGGACTTCGCCATGACCGTGTCGGGCTCCAACGGCGTGGACGGTTCCCTCCAGTACGGGGTCCAGCTCCAGGCGCCGCCGACGGCCCTGGGCGAGGCCGCGCGGCGGACCGTGTCGGGCCTCCTCGAGAAGGCGGGCCGGAGCGGCGTGGACCTCGGCTCCGTCGGCGCCGTCCAGATCGGAATCCAGCTCGCCGGCACCGTGACCGATCCGACGGTCCGGACCGACCTGGGCAGCACCCTCGAGTCGGCGGGCGGCGGCGTGAAGCAGGCGCTGCAGGGCCAGGCGGAGGCAGCGGGGGCGAAGGCGCTGCAGGGCGCGGGCGCGGCGGCCGAGAGCGCGCGGACCGGGGCGGAGCGGCGCGTGGCCGGGGCCACGGAGGAGGCGCGGGCGCGTGCCCGCAGCATCCTGCAGGCGGCGCAGGAGCGCGCCGACTCGGTCCGCTCCGCCGCGCGGGGCCTCGCGGAGAAGGTGCGGGCCGAGGCGCGCGACCGGGCCGACTCCCTGGTGGCGAACGCGCAGGGTCCCGTGGCCAAGGCGGCCGCCCGGGTGGCGGCGAACCAGCTCCGCCAGCAGGCGGACACCCAGGCCGACCGGATCGTGCGGGAGGCCGACCGGCGGGCGGATGCCATCATGGCCGCGGCCCGGGCGCGGGCCGACTCGATCGCGCCGGGGGTCGCCGCGCCGCCGCCGGACTCGGGCGCCTCGCCCGATTCGACCGGGCCGCCCGGCTCTACCGCTTCGTCCGACTCCGGTGGCGGCTGACGACGGCTCGGTGCCGGTCCACCCACCAGCTCCAGGGGACGAACAGCCACAGGCCGAGGCTCGAGAGGGCCAGGGCACGGGGGCTCGGCGGCGGAGGGCCGAGCGCGGCGGCGAGGAAGAAGAGGACGAGTACCGCGACCATGGACCACAGACCCCAGCTCCCGATCCGGTCCGCGGCCCGGGTGGTGCGGAGGTAGATCAGGAGACCGCCGCCGAAGATCAGCGCCTCGAGCACCATCGAGAGGCCGACCCGGCTCCACAGCCCGAGTCCCACGAGGGGGCCGCCGCCCGGCCACAGCGGCAGGTCGGGCCGGTGCACGAGGACATCCAGGAACCAGTGGCTGAGAACCGCCGCCCCCACGACCCATGCGCCCCGGCGGTCGCGCCGCACGACCAGGTATGCGAGCCCGATGAGGAGCGCCCACACGATCGCCATGACGAGGCTGTGGGAGATCGGATAGCTCACGAAGTCCAGCGGATTCGCCGCCGTGAGGCCGGGCACGATCCTAACCTGCTCCACGCCCAGGAGGAGCAGGACGGGCCATAGCTCGTCCAGGAACTGCGCCGCGAAGGTGAGGGTGCCGAGCGACGTCCGCGGCGCGGCCCGCTTGGTCCCGAACGCCACGCCGTAGTGTCCCAGGAACACCTGCGTCTCCTCTGCCGAAGGTCGGTCGCGGCCTCACGTGCTACCCTGCGAGAGAGCAGGGACGGCCGCCCGACATGGTCCGCCGGGGAGTGCCCTCCCGCAACGGGGCGGGGGTTCGCAGCCGTTGCGGCGGCCGCGCTATTCCCGGGCGCTCTCGGCTCCCTCCAGGAGCAGGGCGGCCAGGCTCTCCGCCTGCTTCCGGATCTCGGGGACGGCCAGGACTTCCCACAGCAGCCCCTTCATCGGCGAGCCGACGGTGAAGAGGACGCCGGAGGCCTCGCCGTCGGCGCCCACCACCGCGCCGTTCGGCCGCGCGTCCATCCCGAGACGGGCGGGACCCGGCCGGACGAGTCCCCGGCGGAGCAGGTTCCTCATCAGGGGGTCCCCGACGCGGCCGTAGTCCATTTCCGGGCCGATGCAGTTGACCACGAGCTCCGCGGCCGCGACCGCCTCGCCCGAGCCTCGCCGGGGCGTGTAGCGAACCTCGATCCGGTCGTCGGCGTCGACCACGTCCCGGACGCGGCCGGCGAGGATCCGCAGCCGGCCCGAGTCCAGCACGGGCTGGAGGCGTGCCTCGCACCGGGGCGGAATCCGGCTCCGGATCCGCTCCCAGTAGCGGAAGACGTGACGCATGAAGCGCCGCTTCTCCGCCTCCGGGAGCCCCGACCACAGCTCCTGCGTGTGGGGCCGGAGAGCGTCGATGACCGCCCTCGGATCGATTCCGTCCGCAGCGGCGCGGGCGACGTGCTCGCGAACGGCTCCGAACAGCCGCCGCAGGCTGGTCGGATCCTCCAGCTCCGCGATGAACGACGGGTACGACTCTCCGTCGCGGTGGGCCATCGGCAGGAGCCCGCGCCTGGAGATCGCGGTCATCGGACCCCGGTGGCCCCGGCGCTCCAGCCCGAGCACGAGGTCGATCATCGTCTGGCCCGTGCCCACGAACAGCAGGGACTTTCGCTCCGCGAGCTCGTCGAGGACCTCCGGCCGCCACGGGTTCCGGACGTACCGCTCGCTTCCGAGCACGGCGCGGTCTCGGACCGGCGGGTGGCGCGGCGGAAAGTTGCCGAGCGCGAGCACCACGCGGTCGGCTGCCGTGCGGCGGCCGTCGGCGAGGCGGAGCGTAGCGCGGGCTCCGGAAAGCTCGAGGTCGACCACGTCCGCCCGCACCTCCTCGAAGTCGAGGTCGGCCGTCCGGTCGCGCTCGGCCTCGTCAAAGAGGTCGAACACGTACTCCCGGTACAGCCAGCGGGGCAGGAAGTCGCCGGGCCCCGCGCCGCCGCGCCGCGCGGCCGCCCACCTCCGGAACCCGTCCTCGTCGTCCGACGAGGCGCCCATGATGCCGGCGGGCACGTTGAGGAGGAGGGCCTCCGAATCGATCGAATACGCCGGGCCCATCGCGCCCGGCTCGCCCCGGTCGATGAGGCGGATCCGCGCTCCGCAGCCGGCCGGTGCGCGGCGGAGGAGGTTCAGCGCGACCAGGCGTCCGGAGAGACCCGCTCCGACGATCGCGATCCGGCGGTCGGTCGGCGGTCGGGCCGCGAGTGGCGGCCCGTTCGGATGCGGCGCCCGTCGTGCCGGCGGGCTCAAGCGTCCTCCGTTCGCTCGAGGGAAGGTGTGAGATCGCGGGCTTTTCCAATATCACCCAGACCCGGTCTCGAGTGACAGGCATTCCAGCGCGGACGACGGGCCGGCCACGCGTCCGGGAGCCGAGCGCCCCGCCCCGCTCGCCTCCGCGACCGCCGGTCGGGACGGGCTCCCGACGGACCGTCCGATCCTGCCAGCAATGCAAAGTAAGATCATTCTATTGACAAGAGTTTATAATAGCGTATACTTGGCGTGTGACGACCGAAACGGGACAGGTGGAACGGGCGGCCCGGCGCGCCATCGGCCTCGCCAGGCGCCGCGGCGACGACGAGGTGAGCGCGGGCGACCTCCTGGTCGGAGCGCTGGCCGAGATCAGCCGCTTCGACGTCGCCTGGATCGGGGACCGGCCCGTCGACCTGCGCGCACTCTGCATCACCGACGTGGCGGCGCCAGGCGGGAACGGGACCGGCCCGACCTCCGCCTCTCCCGCCTACGGGCAGGGCGCCGTCGAGCTGTTCGAACGGGCCGCCGGTCTGGCACGGCTGGACGGGTCCGGCAGCACGGGACTCGTCCACCTCCTGGCGGCGTTCGCGGACCTTTCGACGCCGCTCCGGGACCGGCTCTTCGACGAGATGGGGTTCTCGGCCGCGGAGTGGCGGGCGGAGCTGGCGCGCGGGGTCGTCGGGGCGCCGCCGCGGCTGGCCGGCGAGGCCGCGACGACGGCGGCCACCGGCCCGGGCGGACCCGAGATCCTGGGCGTGGAGGACGCCGCCGACTACCTGGACGTGCACCCGCAGACCGTTCGAAACTACATCCGGAGCGGAAAGCTCCCGGCCTACCGCCTGGCCGGGGAGCGCTTCCTCAGGGTCCTGCGCAAGGACCTCCTGGCCCTCCTCGAGCGCGTCCAGCCCGACGGCGCGGACGCATCGGAGGAGGTCCCTTCACCCTCCACCTCCTGAGAGGAGGCTTCCCATGCCCACGTTCATCGTGGAGCGAGACCTTCCGGGCATCACCCCGGAGCAGCTCCAGGCGGCAGGCGTGCGCGCAAAGACGTGCTGCGAGGAGATGGCATCCGAGGGGACCGACGTCCGCTGGCACCGGAGCTTCTTCCTCCCGGAGTCGGAGAAGACCTTCTGCGTTTTCGAGGCCGTGGACCGTGAGATGGTGGCCGAGGCCAACCGGCGCGCCAAGATTCCCTTCGAGCGGATCCACGACTCGGTGGAGATGACGCCCGACGCGATCTGATTCGGGGCGTGCGGGGCGGACCGCCGCTCTCGTGCGAGCGCCGGGGGCGTGCGGGGCGGACCCCCGGGGTCGGAGGCCGGAGACGCGCGGAGCTCACCCGATACGATCTCGGGGTTTCGTAGGACTGCCGGCCCTTCATGACACAGGAGCCGATGGCCAACGGCGCGAATCATGGAACGATCGGCGGCGGCGCCCGAGGAGACCAGCGGCCGGGCGGCGGGAGGGCGCGCCGCATCGCCTTCTGGTCGGTCCTGGCTCTGACGACCGCGTTCCTGCTGGTCACGATGCAGGATGCGCTTCCCCTGATCGCCAAGAACTGGTTGCCCGGGGATGCCTGGCTGGCGCTCCGGACCGACCGCGCGGCGGGCGACGAAGTGCACCGCCTCCATTCCCTGGCGCTGTCCGTCTTCGCCTGGGGAATGCTCGCCGGAGTCGCGGTCCAGTTCCACCGGCCCCGCAGGAAGGTCGCGGCCCTTCTCGTGGCCCTGGCCGTGCCCGTCGCCATTGCCGCTTCCGAAGCGCTGACCGGAGCCTACACCTTGGCCGGCACGGCGCCGTTCATGCTTCCTATCGTGGCGGCCTGCGCCCTCCATCCGGCCGCGCGCGAGTTCGTTCGCCTCCCCCGCCTGGATCGGACCATGGCAGCCCTGACGCTGGTCGCCGGCGTGGCGTGGATCGCGTACGCCCTGGACGTGGCGGAGACGGCTCGGGCCACGAGCCCGCCCACCGACATGGACCACCTCGAGTTCATGGTGTCGCTCGGGCTTCTCGCCGTGCTGTGGGGCCTCATTGCGGCGACCGACAGGGGGGGGTGGCGCTTCGCCGCGCTTGCGGTGCTCTTCCTGACCGCCTGCGTGGCGTTGCAGTCGCTGATCTTCCCGGAGGCGCTGTCGGGTCTGACGCCGCTGTGGGCGTGGGCGGCCCTGACCTGGTGCCTGGGGTTCGGCGCCGCTGCCTGGCACCGGGCTCGGCTCACCGCTGCCCGCTGAACACCGGGCCCGCCGCGATCCCCTGCACCTCACGGGAGCGCCCCGGAATCGGCCGGCGGGGGCGAGGCGTCGCCTGTCAGCTCGCGCCGGGCTCGACCCGGAAGCTGGCCCGCATCCCCAGCGCCATGTGGGGCGGGGCCCCGGGTTCGTCCTGAAGGTTGCACACGAGGACATAGGTGCGGCCGGCCACGAGGTCCACCAGGAGTCGGCTGGAGGCGCTCCGGTGGGGAGCGGCGATGAGCACGGCGGGACTGCCCTCCATCAGGTCGTCCCGGTCCTGCCCGCTCCGGACGGCCGCCATGACGTCCTCCAGCGTCATGCTCTCCTTCAGCTGGACCAGGACCATCTCGTGGTCCACCTCGCCCCGGTTCTCGAACCCGAGGAGCGTCGGTCCGGGCGGGACGACTTCGGGGGCCTCGAACGCGTAGTCGCGCCCGATGACGGTCACCTGGTTGGGCGCCCCGCTCCCGCAGGCCGCCAGGCCGGAGGACATGATGAGGACCCCGAGGACGAGGGGCACGTTCGCCGGGCAGCGTCGCAGCGCGCGTCCAGGCGTCATCGACGATCGCCTTTCCGTGGGGGACGGCGGTGCCGGCACGGGTAAGCCGGTGGAAGCGTTTCGTCTATCGGGTCATTTCGTTGCCCTAAGGTATGAGCGGCGCCGCGGCGTGCAACCCGGGCCGCGTGCGAGCTTGGCGGATCTTGCGACTCGAACCTTCCGGTCGTGGACGGAAGCTGTCCGGCCCGGCCGGCACACCGTCACGACGCTGTGTCAGGGAGTCCCACGACCGATGCTGCATGCCACGGAGACCGGGGCGAGCAGGCGCACAGCCAGGAGCGCGACGATCATGGACCGATCTCGGGCGCCTCCTTTTCCCTGATCCACGTCCGCTCGAGACGCTCCGGAGCGCTCCGGGCTCCCGAGCGAACCATTCCCTCTCCCACCGGCCCCTGGTATTCTGCAAGGCTCATGGATGGAACGTTCCCCGCGTCCGCCCACGCCGACGAGGGTGATCGTCGAGCCCCGGGCGACCCGGGTGCGGCCCTGTCCGACCGTCCCAACGCCGGTGAAGGAACGGGAGGAGCGCTGAATCATGCCCGAGGCCCTGGAGCCCGTCAGGCCCGTCACCCTGGATGAGATCCGCCACGCGCGGGAGCGCATCGCGGACGTGGTCGTCAGGACGCCGCTCGTCCGCCTGGAGATGGGACCCGACTACCCGGACATCCGCCTCAAGCTCGAGAATCTCCAACCCATCAACGCCTACAAGCTGCGCGGCGCGGCCAACGCCGTCGCCACCCTCTCCGAGACCGACCGGGCGCGGGGGGTGTGGACGATCAGCGCGGGCAACGCGGGACAGGGCGTCGCGTACGCGGCCCGCAGCGCCGGCGTGCCCTGCACGGTCGTGGCCATCGAGACGGCCCCCGTCTCCAAGATGGAGCGCATGCGCGCGCTGGGGGCGGAGGTCGTTCCGGTGCCCTACGACGCGGCCTGGAAAGCGCTGGAGGCGCGCGAGTACCCGGGGATGGACGGGACCTTCGTGCATCCGTTCGACGACCACGACTTCATCGCGGGCCACGCCACGATGGGGCTCGAGATCCTGGAGGACGCGCCCGATGTGGCGACGGTCGTCGCCGGCATCGGGGGAGGCGGACTGGTCACGGGACTCGGGAGCGCCATCAAGGCGCTCCGGCCGGACGTCCAGGTGTGGGGCGCCGAGCCGGAGACGGCCGCGCCCGCCGCGCGCTCGTTCGAGGCGGGATCCCCGCAGGTGTTCGACGAGTGGGAGGCCTCCTTCGTGGACGGCGCCGGCGGCAAGAGCCTCTTCCCCCGCATGTGGGAGCGCATGCGCCCCGTCGTGGACGGCTCGATCGTGGTCAGCCTGGAGGAGACCCGGCACGCCATGCGGGTGATGGCCGAGAAGGCGCGCGTCATCTCCGAGGGCGCCGGCGCGCTGCCCGTCGCCGCGGCCCTGGCGGGCAAGGCCGGTCCCGGTCCGATCGTGGCCGTGGTCTCGGGCGGCAACATCGATCTCGAGAAGTTCTGGGAGCTGATCGGGGAGGCGTAAGGGCGGACCCGGGCCTCCTGCATGGGGGCGGAACGGCGTACCGTACCTTCCTCGCCAACCTCGTGCTGCGGGGTCCTGCGGCGCTGAACGCACGGCCGCCCCGACCAGGATCACTCGTTCCCGGTCCTTACGAGAGACGACTCCGATCTCCTGCCTGTGAGATCGGGGGGAACCGTCACCCCCCGCTCCCCCGTGCCGGGCCGCCGCAGGCGGCCGCCCGCTCCCGCATCACTGCGCGCTCCCGCTCGTTCCGCGTGAGATCCGCCGCCCGCTCGAACGCGGCCCGGGCCTCCGCGGTCCGGCCCAACCTCTCCAGGAGATCGCCGCGCACGGCGGGCAGCAGGTGGTAGTCGTCGAGCAACGGCTCCTCCCGGAGCGCATCCGCGATCTCGAGGCCTACCTCGGGTCCGTACGCCCGTCCCACGGCCACCGCCCGATTCAGCTCCACGACGGGCGAGGGCGTCACCCGCGCGAGCGCATCGTAGAGCGCCGCGATCCTCTTCCAATCCGTCTCTTCGGGCCGCGCTGCCGTCGCGTGGCAGGCGGCGATCGCCGCCTGGAGGGCGTAAGGCCCGAGGCCGCCGCCCAGCGCCCGGACCCGCTCGAGCGCCGCCAGGCCACGCCGGATGAGCAGGTGGTCCCAGCGGGAGCGGTCCTGGTCCATGAGGAGGACCGGCTCCCCCGCGGGATCCACCCTGGCCCGGAGCCGGGAGGCCTGGATCTCGAGCAGCGCGACGAGGCCGTGGACCTCTGATTCGTGCGGCGCCAGCCGGGCCAGCACGCGGCCCAGACGCAACGCCTCGCCGCACAGGTCGGGACGCGTCCAGTCGTCGCCCGAGGTGGCCACGTAGCCCTCGTTGAACACCAGGTAGACCACCTCGAGGACCGACGACAGCCGCGAGTCCAGCTCCTCCCGGGGCGGGATCTCGAACGGGACTCCCGACTCGCGGAGAGTCCGCTTGGCCCGCACGATCCTCTGCGAGAGGGTCGGGACCGGCACGAGGAAGGCCCGCGCGATCTCGTCGGTTGTGAGACCGCCCAGGAGCCGGAGCGTGAGCGCCACCCTCGCCTCGCGCGAGAGGACGGGATGGCAGCACAGGAACATGAGCCTCAGCACGTCGTCCCCCACGGGGTCGTCGAGCGCGGCCACGAGCTCCTCGGCCTGCGACGGTGCGGCCTCATCCCGCTCGCGGGCGAGGGCCTCGTGCTTCTCCTCTACGCGGCGGGCCCGGCGCAGGTGGTCGAAAGCCCGCCGTCGCGCCACGGTCGTGAGCCAGGCGCCCGGATTGTCGGGAACGCCCGTGTCGGGCCACTGCTCCAGCGCCGCCAGCAGCGCGTCCTGGGCGAAGTCCTCGGCCAGGCCGACGTCGCCCACGAGCCGCGTGAGGCCGGCGACGATGCACGCCGACTCGATCCTCCACACCGCGTCGACCGCGGCGCGCGTGGGGCGGTCGGCGGCCCGCCGGTCGGGAACGGTCATCCCGTCGGTCGCTCGCTCGAAGCGCCGTGACCCGTCCGCGCCGATGGACCGAACCGCGCCGTCCGCAGCCACTCCCGGCGCCCTCGCGCCACGAGAGCCGCGAGCACTCCCGCGACGAGCGGCAGGAGGGCCGGAGCGACGCCCGAGGTCACGACCGTCACCACGACCGCACCGGCCATGATGACGACCAGGCCCGCGGCGGCCAGGGGCGTCAGCTCCTGGCGGACGCGGAGCCATCCGGGGAGCACGAGGCCCGCCGCGCCGAGCACCTCGCAGGCTCCGACGAACCGCAGGAAGGCGCCCGGCAGGGGGATCGCTCGGGTCAGCGCCTCGACCGGCATCACGAGCTTCGTGACTCCGGCGAACAGGAAGAGGAGGGCCAGCAGCACCTGGGCCGTCCACAGCAGAGCTCCGGACTTGCGGGCCATCGCCTCGAAGGAAAATCGCATCGTGTCTCTCCTACGATCGTGGTTGGTGACCGGCGACCGCCGACCGCACGGTCGGGCACCGGGTCCCCGGTCCTCACCATCGCGTCGAACGTCGGCCTGGAGAATCGACACGATTCAAAGAGGCCAGCGCCGGGCCGCGTGCCGGGGGCGGACCCGTGGACGGGGCGGCGGGGCCGGTGGCCCGCACCTTGTCTCCACCTCCCCCCGAACGGGGCACGCGTTCCCCGCCCGGGAGAGAGACGGCATGGAACCCTCGGATGTGAAATCGGCCGCCACCGCGACCTACCTGCTCCTCGTCCGGGACGCGCCCCCCGAGGTCTACGACGCGCTCACGCCCGAGGAGCGTTCCGAGAGCATGCGCCGCTGGAACGCGTGGGTGGATTCCATGGCCCGGGAGACCATGCGGGAGCCGGGCTCCGCGTAGCGTCCGGGAGGTCTCACTCCTCGTACGGGCTCTCGATTCGCTCTCTCAGACGCCGCTCCCTCTCGCGGATCTCCCCCGAAGGGTCGCTCTCGGCGAAATCCTCCGTCTCGAAGACGGGACGGATCTCGATCTCCGTCCCCCCGTCGAACGGTGCCCGCTTCAGCCATTCGACGGCTTCCTCCATCGACGCCACGCGCCACAGCCAGAAGCCGGCGAGGAGCTCCTTCGTCTCGGCGAAGGGGCCGTCGATGACCGACCGATCCTCTCCCGAGAACCGGACCCGGACGCCGTCCGAGCTGGGGCGGAGCCCCTCGCCGGCGAGCATGACGCCCGCGTCCGCGAGCTCCTCGTTGAACCGACCCATCGCCTCGAGGATCTCCCGGTCGGGGAGCACGCCCGCCTCGGACTCCTCGTTCGCCTTGACCAGCACCATCACTCGCATCGCTCTCTCCTCTCGTCAGGTGGTCGAGCCGCCCCGCGCCGGGGACGGATCAGGTCGACGTCCGCTCGGGGCCCTGGGACGGCAGGTCGAGCGCCCGGAAGCGCTCGATGGCGGGCCCCTCGCCCAGATCGTCGAGAGCGGCCAGGGGCCGGACCTCGATCTCCGCTTCCCGGCCCGGCCCGGCCGGATTGGGGAAGCGCCGCGCCCACTCGAGCGCCTCCTCCCGGGACCGGGCCTGGATGAGCGTGTAGCCGCCCACGATCTCCTTCGCTTCGCTGAACGGCCCGTCCACGACGGTCCTGCCGTCGGCCGAGTAACGAATGCGCCAGCCGGAGGCGGTGGGCTGGAGGCCGGCGGCGTCCAGGAGCACGCCGGCCCGCGCGAGCTCCTCGTGGAACTCGGCCATGCGGGCGATCATGGACTCGTCGGGCAGGGCGCCCGTCTCGCTGCCCTCGCTGGCCTTCACGATGATCATGAATCGCATCTGCGTCGCTCCCTCGTCGAGGTCGGGGACTCCGTCGCCGTCGCCCTCGAGCTCGGCTCCGGCGTCCCGGTCGTCCCTTCCATCCACGCGTCGAACGGGACCGTCGGAAATCGACACGGCGCACGAGACGGGCCGGAGGGGACGGGCGGGGGGCGTGTCCAGGAGGCGGGAAGGCTCCCACCACAGCAGGAGGGAGGGTCGGCCCGGCCGGCGGAACGCCCGAGCGCGACCGGCGCCGCGCGACGTTACACTCCCTCCCGCTCCAGGTGCGACTCCACGGCCTCCACGTAGGCGCTCAGGTCTCGGATGGCTCGCCCGACTGCTTCGAGGACCTTGCGGTCGTCGATCTCATCGTACTCGTGGACCAGCCGGTTACGGAGCCCGGCGGCTGGGGCCAGGCTCTCCGCCAGCTCGCCGGACACGACGCCGGCCCGACCCAGCGCCACGAAGCTCGCGAAATAGTCGGATGGAGCGGGGTGCCCGGCGGCCCGGAGGAGATGCAGGTTCGCATCGACGGCCGCCTCGATGGCCTCCTGGAGCAACCGCTCCACCGCCTTCTTCCGGAAGCGGTCCTCGCGGTACTCCGCCAGCGACAGATCTCGAACTCGCTCGAGGTCGGAGAGATCACGGGTGATCGAGGCCAGCTTTCGACGGACCAGCGCCCCGTCGAGCTCCGTCACCGCTCCTCCCGTCCGTCCGGATGCATGCGCCGGGAGAGGAACTGGCGGATCTCCTCGCGCTCCGCGCTCCTGAACTTGCGCGTGTCGGCGAAGCGGCGGGCGGCCAGGGACTGGAAGCGGGCGAAGCGGGTGGGGTCCGCCTGGTAGAGGGGCTCGCCATCACGCGCCACGGCCAGAAGCAGCACCGGGTCGGCCCGGCGGAGGTCCACCACGTCGACCTCCTGCAGCGCCAGCTCCCGGATGAAGCGATTGGTGAGGTCGACGGGCTCCGCCGAGGCTCCACCGACGTAGCCCAGGTCGACATCCCCGGGGCGTAGTCCCTTCGCCCGGGCCCCGACCTGGCGCGCGGCCGAGCCGAACAGGACGACGAGCTCCAGACCGACGTCGGTGGCGATGCGCGCGGCCGCCTCCTCGAGTCGAGACCGGTCGAGATCGCACGGTCCGGACGTGGCCATGGTCCTCCAGCTCCTGGTTTCGGACGCGGTTCCCGCCAGGACAATCTAGCCGGATCGCGTCGCGCCGACGAAGGATCGCCCCGGCGGGCGGCAACGCACCGGCCCTGAGGCCGCAACTGGAGAGACGGGTCGAACGGCAGAGCACGCGGCGGCGCTCCAGGAAGGCCGCCCCGGAGACTCGGGCTGCAGCCGCCCGGCGCCCGGAAGGAGAAAGCGGAGGGGGAGGGATTCGGCGCGCGGCTGTCCATGGCGGGTGAAAATGTGACACCTGCGGCGGCCGAAAATGTGACACTCGGCCGAGGGGACGAGCCTCAGGTCGTCGCGGCCTCCTGGAGCCGAGGTTCGCCGTGGAGCGCCTGCCAGAGCTCGGTGTGCTGGCGCATCCGGAAGCTGTTGCCCCGGATGTTGACGATGTGGCAGTGGTGGAGCAGGCGGTCGATCAGGGCGGTGGCCATGACCTCGTCGCCGAAGACCTCGCCCCACTCCTCGAAGCTCTTGTTCGAGGTGAGCACCTTCAGCCGGTGCTGGACCCGGCCGGCAGTCGGGAGCTGCGCATGGCGGCCTGGAGACGCCGGTTGTTCCGCAGCTGGATCTGGGCGCCGAGGAGCTGTTCGATGGCCTCCCCCGGGGTGACCTGGCCGCCGCCTGCGCCCGAGAGGATGGGATCGAGGGCCTCGAGCGCGCCGGGCATCTTGAGGTCGGCCAGCTGAGCCCGGATCCGGTCCCGGCGGCTGGGCCGGCGCGCGCTCACCGGACGCCTCCGGCGATCCGGGCGTACACGGCCAGCGGGCGCCGCTCCACGTCCACCGGGGGCACGCTGCCCGAGGCCAGCCGGCGGGCCCGGGGCTCGGAGCGGACCTCCGCCGGCAGGGCCAGGGAGTGGTAGGGCCGGTGGGCCAGCGGCCCGAGCGCCGCCCGCTCTTCCCGCTCGAAGCGGCAGGTCGGCCGCTCGCCGGTCGTCCCGTGGACGCGGACGTTGGCCACCCGGCCCAGCCACCACTCGGCCTGGGCATTCAGGTCGGCGTCGCCTGCGAACTCGCGGCCGTAGACCAGGCTGCGGCGCACGTAGCGGATCGGCCGCTCGACCTTCCCCTTCGTCTTCGCCCGGTAGGGCCGGCAGGCCCGGGGCCGGAAGCCCCAGTCGGCGCAGAAGCGCAGGAACTCGGCGTTCTCGATGAGCCGCCCGCCCTCCGGCCAGAGGTCCCGGAGGATCACGCTCTTCATCGGGTCGAAGAGCACCTCGCGCGGCACGCCCCCGAAGAAGCCGAAGGCGGCCTCGAGCTTCCGGATCAGGGTGCGCATGTCCTGACGCCGGTAGAAGCGCAGCCACAGGAGGCGGCTGAAGCCCAGCACCACGAGCAGGGCGTAGCGGCGTCCCCACGGGAAGCGGAAGTGGGCGAAGTCGACCTGGGCCTGCACCCCGGGCGCCGTCTCGAAGCGGACCTCCGGCTCCTCGGGCGGCCGGGGCCGGACCGTCCGGACGTACTCCTTGAGCTGCGTGTAGCCGCCCAGGTAGCCCGCCGCCCGGATCTCGGCCAGCAGCCGCACGGCCGTCAGCTCCGGGTAGGCGTCCAGCCGCTCCCGGATGATCCCCTTGTAGGGATCCAGCTTCGTGGGCACGGGCGGCCGGGGCCCGTAGCGGACGTCCCCGACGTCCCGGTCCAGCTCCCCGCTCCTCAGCCACCGGTAGACCGTCTGACGGCTGATCCCCAGCTCCCGAGCCATCTCGGTCACCGTCAGCCCCTGCTCCAGATAGTGTCTCAGCAGCACGCGTCGCTCCCATCCGATCACCGGCGCCTCCCCGCTCATGGTGGAGGCACCCACCTGAAGGGTCGGGATCGGAGCCGGCTATGCCCGCTCCCCCCCGCCTACGAGAGCCACCGAGCCGTCACATTTTCAGCCGCCGCGATCGTCACATTTACGACCGCCGCTGACAAGCATGTCGGCAGGGGGAGCGCGGCCAATCGATGTCGTCCGGCTCGAGTCGGGATGCGGCTCATGCCGACCGCGGTCGTGACGATCCGGTCCTGAGACAGGACCTCGAGGACGTGGTGGCGCTCCTGGCCGACCGACCCGAGCTCGTGGAGGAGGTCGAAGCCGAACGCCAGTCCACCCGCCTTTGGATCGCAAAGCATCTACAGGAGGCGTTCGGGAGCGAGGATGTGAGACCCCTCTTCCAGAGCTTTCTGCCGGAGGTCGTTCGCACCCCCGGACTCCTCGAGATGGTCGAGGAGCAGCTACGGACGATCACGGAAGCGGGCCGGCGCAGCGGTTCGTAGCGCCGGCCCCCTGGCCTGTCGCGACGTCAATGCCCCGATGCACGAAGCTCCCGCAGCGTCCTCGCGCAGATCCCCGAACAAGAGGTATTTCGAGCCGCCGGCGCTGCAGATCCTGCCGCGCAACGCGCAATTCGGACCGCCTGCGTCCCCCGCGCATACCCCGTTCGCCCGGCAGGTTAGCTCCCAGGAGCGCCTACTGCCGAACTCACCGGTCTCGTAGGATCGACTGGCGCGCTCGCCGACGGGTTTTCATCTTTCTACCGATCCAAGCCGACGGTCGCCCGGGCATGGAGTCCCCTCTGGTGTCCTCCGGACCCCAGTCCGTCCGTCCCCTGCTCCTGTTCTCGCCCGACCGCGAGCTCGGCGCCGAGGCCCGGCATGCCCTGGCCGCCGCCGGCCCCGTTCGGAGCGCCTCGTCTTGGACCGCCTTCCGGAAGCAGGCGACCGGCAGCCTGTGCGCGGTGGCCGTCCTCGCCGGCGACGGCGGAATGCCGGAGCATACGGAGGAGCTCGCCGCTTTCCGGTCCGCCGCTCCCGTCGTGCCCCTCGTCCTGGTGACCCGGGAGGACCCGGAGATGCTGAGGACGCTGGCGCCCGTCCCCGTCGACGAGGTGGTATGGCTGGGCGAGATGCCGGAGGCACTCGCCCTCGCCGCCCGGCGGGCGGTGTCCCGCGGCTGGAGGCGGCGGATGAGCTGGACGTTCGGGCTCTCGGCGGGCGTGCCGCGCGTCCTGCGCGAAGCGCTCGCCCTGGCGGCCCGCGCCGGGGTTCCGTTCCGGTCCGTCAGCGCGCTCGGCGACGCCGCAGGCGCGGACCGGAGGACCCTGTGGAGGGCATGGCGAGAGGCGACCGACGGGGAAGGAGCGCGCGGGCTCAAGGAGGTGCTCGGCTGGCTCCTCCTCCTTCGCGCCATGCGGCTCCGGGACGGCGGCCTGTCGTGGTCGGCCGCGGCCGATCGGCTCGAGGTCGGGCCGAAGGCGCTGCGCAGGACCTCCCGGAGCCTCATGGATGTGGACCTCCGGGGGCTTGGCCGCGCGGGGATCGCCGCCGTGGTCGAGGGCTTCGAACGACGTGTTCTAATCCCCCTCGAGAAGGGGCATAGACGGGACAGAGTGTCGTGAATCCGGACATTTTGGGAGTTGTGGGGCCGGGAGAGACGGCCGAGATTTTAGAAAAGAGAGAGGTCCGGCCGGAACCTCCGAGCGCGCCGACCGCGTCGGCGCTTGGCCTCACTCCCGACACGGAGGTGACCATGTCTCCGCTCCCCCCCCGAAGGCTTCATTACGCGCTAATCCTGCTCGCCGCCGGTAGCCTGGCGCTCGCGGGCTGCCAGGACGCGACGATCCCGACTCCAACAGATGTCGGCCCGGCCCGAGCTTCAGTAGAGCCCGCCACAGAACCGGCGCGCGAACTCGCGCGCTCCCTCGCGTTGGCACTCAGGAAGCCCGGTGTCAGAAATGGCTTGCTCACGGCCATGCAAGCATCGCCATTCCACGAAGGCAAAGTCTTTTTCTCGCGCGCCCACTTCACCGGATCCTTGGCGGGACTGCTCGGCCACATGGCCGAAGCTGCTGGGGTCACGCGGCGCCACGTGATCGCGCTGATCGACGAACTCCCGCCGCTGGAGCTCTATCTTCCCGTACCTGAACACCGCCGCGAATGGGACGGTTCGGAGCACCTGCTGGTCGCGACTGTCCTCGAAGAGGGGGCCACGCCCTACGGTGTCCGGCCCGATGGCCAGGAAGTAACGCTTTCGGCAGAAGCGCCTCCCTCAACGCCTACCCTGGTCCTGGTTCCCGCAGAGAGCTTTACAGCGCGGGGCGAGCCTCGCAGCGACCTCGTCACTGCGGCCCCGGTCGAGCTACGGGCGTCTGTCGACTGCGGGCCGTATGCCCTCCAGGATTGCGGCGACGGCGGTGGTGGGGGTTCCACCTGGTCGCCGCCCCCGGGTGCAACCTGGCAGCGTGATATCGGCATCAAGGAGCGGATCAGTCACCTGCGGTTCTGGGACGACAAAGAGGGTTGGCCCAATGGTCTGCCAGAGTTCTACATTCTGGTCGATGGCACCCTCGACACCGACAACTTTGGCGAACTCCACAAAAAGATCGTTCTCACGGACGACATCTGGGACGACTACACGACCGGCGACTGGGCCCTTTGGGACCAGCTGACGTTTGTCACATGGGACACGGACTACGGCACTCGTGTGAGGATTCAGTGCTGGGAGAGCGACGGGACACCTGACATAAGCGTGACCCTTTCGGGCAACACCGACATCCAGGGGTTTGCGAACGTCGACTTCTCATACACGTTCACGGGAAACGACGGTCGGGAAGGGGGCGATGACGCATGCGGGACCGCGTACGTGACACCGCGGCTCTCGAACGGTGCCTGGACGCTTATCCCCGACGGCAACGACGACGGTGACCCCGAGTACGACGGCACCTCGATCCTACAGTGGTACGGATACGGCATTGACACGACCGGCTGAGTCCGGATGGGAGGGTCGGGCGGCAGCCCGGCCCTCTTTCCGCCTACGTCTTTCCGCAGTGGCAGCGCTGACCGCTATCTGCATCCAGTGGGTTCCAGTCGAGGCGCAAGAGAGCTTCCGGCTCCGAGGTAGCGTACGCGACCCCGCTGGCTCTGGCATCTCCCACGCCTCGGTACGGGTCCAGGGCACGCTCCTCGAGACGACGACGTCCGCGTCCGGTGCCTTCGTCGTCGAGATCCCGTCCCTCCCGGCGACCCTTCGCGTATCGAGGCTCGGTTACCGGACCGAGGTCGTCCGCATCGATTCGTCGCGAGTCGGACTGAGCGCGTCCTTCACGGTGGTCCTCCGCCCCGAGCCGGTCGTCCTCCAGGGGCTCAGCGTGACGGAGACCCCCGAGCGACCCTTCGGCCAGACCGTGTCGACCGACATGGTCCGTCAGGTGCCGCCGCTCGCCGAGGCCGATGTCTTCCGCGGCATCGTGGCCCTGCCGGGCGTCACGCAGCCGAACGACCTCACCGGACGGATCCATCTGGCTGGCGGGCCGAGCGATGAGACGCTCGTGCGGCTCGACGGCCATCCGCTCCAGGACCCGTTCCATCTCGTGGGTCTCCTGGGCGCGTTCAACGTGGCGGCGCTCGAGCGGGCGGACGTCCGCATGGCCCACCTCCCCATCTCGCACGGAGGCACGCTGAGCGGCGAGCTGGCCCTCCGCAGCCGGGCTTCCCACGACGAGGCCCGCAGCGAGGTGGTGGCGAGCCTGCTGGACGCCAGCTACACGACGATACGCCCCGACCTTCCCGGCGGACTGGACCTGCTCGCCTCGGGCCGCGTGAGCTACGCCGACCGGGTGGTTCCCGTCTTCGCGCCCGATGCCCCTCGGATCGGCTTCTACGACGGCCTCGTCCGGCTGGGACGGTCGTGGGGCTCGGGCTGGAGATCGGAGGCGCTGGGCTTCACCACCGGCAACGAGTTCCGGGGGGGAGATCTCAAGGACATCCATCAGGACCGCCCGCTCCGGTGGGGCGAATCGCTGGTCGGGATGCGCCTGGACAGGTCGGAGGGCCGGTGGCGCGTCCACCTCCGGGGCTCGGTGGACCACGAGAGCACGAGCCTCGACGAGCGGCCGGTGGGCACCGACGTCATCGACGAGCAGCGTGACTGGTGGTCGGCCGCCGCACGGGTCTCCGGCCGGTGGCGCCGGCTCCGCGTCACGGCCGGGGCCAGCCTCGACCGCCGGATCGTTCGGCAGGCGTGGACCGCCGCCGGTCTGGCCGACGAGCTCTTCTCGCCACACACGCCCGGAGAGTACTCGGGTCGTCAGGCCCTGACGCGCCCCCGGCTCTTCGCCGAGGTCTCGGCCGCCGTGACCTCTCGCCTGACCGCCACCGTCGGCGGCCGGTTCGTGCGGGCGGCCGGCGCCTGGCACGCGGGGCCGCGCGCCACGCTCTCCTTCGAGCCGGGTGCCGGGCTGCGGTTCGCGGGCTCGGTGAGCCGACGGTACCAGTTCGCGGCCCAGCTCGAGGAACCGATCGAGGGGAGCATCCACCCGCCGGAGTTCCTGCTCGACGTGCCCCGACGAGGGACGATGGCCGCCGTCCGCGCCGAGTGGCGCCCCTCCGATCGCGGCGCGGCGCCCCGGCCCTTCGTCGCTGTCCAGGGGTTCTGGATGCACGAGCCCGACCGGACCCTGCTCGGCGCTGTCGCGCAGCCGGACGCCTCGAGCGCGGACTTCCCCGAGTTCCGGCGCATCGACGCCAGGAGCTACGGCGCGTACGTACGGGCCAGGGTTCCCTTCGGGGACGCGGCCACCGTCGAGGGCAGCTACTCGTTCCAGCGCTCGGTCGAACGCGTGGACGGCCGGCTGTCGCCCAGCTCGTGGGACACGCCGCAAAACGTGGTCCTGTTCGGCACGGCCCGGCTCCTCTCGGGCTGGCGAGCCACCGCGCTCCTCAGGATTCACAGCGGGCGTGCCGTCACCCCCGTGCGCGCCCGCATCTTCGAGCCCTTCCCCGACCTCGGAGGGAAGCTCCGCGAGCGCTTCCTCCTCGGCGAGCGCAACTCGGCGCGCCTCGAATCCTACCACCGCCTGGACGTGGGACTGAAGCACTCCTGGGACTGGCTCGAGGCCGACTGGACGCTGAACCTTCAGGTGCTGAACGTCCTCGGAAGCCCCGACCCGATCGGCATCGACCACGCGGCCTATCTGCAGGCCCTGCAGGACGACCGTTCGCCCGGGCCCGGGAGGACGGGGCTTCCCGTGCTCCCCAGCGTCGGCCTCGAGGTGCGCTGGTGATCGGGCTGGCAGCACCCCGACGGTGGTCGCTCGTCCCGGCCCTTCTCGCGCTGACCATGGCGGGCGCCGGCTGCGGCTCGTCCCTGACGCCGCCGGAGCCGAGCTCCGAGCCGTACATCTACCTGGTCCTCGGCCAGACCGTGGCGTACCCGAGGGAGCCGCGCCAGCTGGCCTTTCTCCTGACGACCGGCACACCCACCCGAAGCGACTACCTCGAGGCCGACACCTTCGAGATGCGCCGGGTGGCCGACGGAGCGCTCTTCGACTGGCGCAGCCTCGGTCTCGAAGGGGAGGCGCCCGTCTCGGTGACCTCCGCCGACCTCATCGCCGCCAACTACATCCTGGCCGACACGGCCACCACGCGAGGGCTCGGCTACCCCGACGTCCGACCGGGCGGACGGTACAACCTCACGATCGTGGCCGGAGAGCACACGCTCCACGGGAGCGTCACCGTCCCGGACACGTTCCGCATCGAGTTTCGCGACGAACGCCGGAGCGTGGTGTGGCCATCCGCCCGCGGCGCCGCGGGCTACAGCGTGGCCCTCACGGCCGGCGGCACGACCCTGCAGACCGACACGACCTTTCGGATACCGAGCACCGTGACCTCGGGCAGCATCTTCGTCACGGCGCTCGACTCGAACCTGTACGACTACATGGTCCGCGACGAGCTGCCGCGCTCCGGGATCGACGCCGGCTTCGGCGTGTTCGGAGCGGCGATCCGGGCTCTGCCGCCCCTGAGCGGCGGAGCCTCCATCGCGGCGGGCGGACCGCATCGGCTCGAAACCGCCAAGTGAGGGCGGGCGAGAGAAGCTCCGACCCTCGACCAGGAGGATACGCCATGAGACGGATGATCGATCTCGGACGCCGCACGACGCTCCTCGCGGCCGCCGCCGCGACCGCGCTCGCCCTGGCGGCCTGCGAGGACAACACGTTCGACCCCGCGAACGTCAGCTCCTTCTCCGTGGACCTCGACATCAGCGGAACGCCGGGCTCGGGCGCCTACCAGCTCGAGTGGGAGAACCCGGACGGGCCGGGCTCCGGAGGCGCGCCGCTCAATCCCGAGCTGCTCCCGAAAGTGTTCGATCAGATCCCGATCGGAAGCACGCGGGTCTCGCTGGTGGAGACCCCCACGGGATGCTCGGTCGGGGATCCCGTCCGGACGATCCAGGTGGAGCGCGGGACGACGGCGCCGGTGGTGTTCACTGTCTCCTGCTGAGAGGGGAGGGTCGTGGACCCGTCGGCGTCCACACGCCCGCACGCAAGAAGCCGCCGCGGCAGATCCTGCAATGAAATGCGCAATCCGGACCGCCTGCATCCCCCGCGCAGATCCCGCTCAGCAGCCGGGTCGAAATCGGCAGAGCGCCCGCCGCCGAATTCCCCGTTCTCGAAGACTCGACTGGCGCGCTCGCCGACGAGTTTTCATCTTTCTACCTGTCTAAGCCGACTGCCGCCCGGCCATGGAGTCCTCCGCAGTGTCCCCCGGTCCACAGCGCGCCCGTCCCCTGCTCCTGTTCTCACCCGCCCCCGACCTCCGCGCCGAGGCCCGGCGGGCCCTGGCCGCCGCCGGACCCGTGCGGATCTCCTCGTCGTGGGCCGCCTTCCGGAAGCGCGCCACCGGCAGCCTGTGCGCGGTGGCCGTCCTCCCCGGCGCCCGCGGGGAGGAGGAGCATGCGGAGGAGCTCGCCGCTCTCCGGTCCGCCGCTCCCGTCGTGCCGCTCGTCCTGGTGACCCGGGAGGATCCCGAGACGCTGAGGACGCTGGCGCCCGTCCCCGTAGACGAGGTGGTGTGGCTGGGCGAGATGCCGGAGGCGCTCCCTCCCGCCGCCCGGCGGGCCGTCGCCCGCGGCTGGCGGCGGCGGATGAGCTGGGCCTTCGGGCTCTCGGCGGGCGTGCCGCGGGTCCTGCGCGAGGCGCTCGCCCTCGCCGCCCGCGCCGGGGTCCCCCTCCGATCGGTCAGCGCGCTCGCCGAGGCCGCGGGCGCCGACCGGAGGACCCTGTGGAGGGCGTGGCGACGTGCGACCGGGGGGAAGGGGCGCGCGGGCTCAAGGAGGTGCTCGGCTGGCTCCTCCTCCTTCGCGCCATGCGCCTCCGGGACGGCGGCCTGTCGTGGTCGGCGGTGGCCGATCGGCTCGAGGTCGGAGTGCAGGCCCTCCGCAGGACCTCCCGGAGCCTCATGGATATGGACCTCCGGGGACTCGGCCGCGGTGGGATCGCCGCCGTGGCCGAGGGTTTCGAACGACGTGTTCTAATCCCCCTCGAGAAGGGGCATAGACGGGACAGAGTGTCGTGAATCGGGACATTTTGAGAGTTGTGGGGCCGGGAGAGACGGCCGAGGTTTTGGAAAAGGGAGAGGCCCGGCCGGCACCTCCGAGCGCGCCGACGGCCTCGGCGCACAGCATCAACTCGATTGGGAGACCTTCATGTCGCTGCTCAGCGATCGTGTTGTACGGGTGACGCTCGTCCTTGGGCTCCTGGCCCTGGGGCTCGAAGGGTGTAGGGGGCGGACGTTCGAGCCGGCACCCCGATTCGCCGGGGGGAGCTGTCTCACGTGCGTAGTGGACCCGACCAACGGCGGTACGGGTGGAGCCTACGCAGACAGCGTCGAAACCGCGGCCGCGGTTCTGCACAATGCCGGTCTTGATTCCGGACTCGTCGCCCTGCAGGATTCCGCGGCGAACGGGACGCATTTCTCACCAGCCTGGGTGTCGGCACCGGTTCGGCGAACTATTGGGACGCCAACCTCTCATCGTGGGATGCGACTCTTTCCTACGATACCTCCTCATGCGGACTGATTATTCTCGGAGCAGACATAGTGGGTGCGATTAGCGGCTTTGAAGAGACCGGTAACCCGGAAGTGGCCGCCTTTCGTGCGTTGCTCGGATCAATCCTCGCAGCGATCACCTGCTTATAGCCCCCAATCCTGATCGTTGACGACGATGCAGGAGGATCGATGAAGCTGAGCTTGAAGATCAAGGATCAGGGGGAGTGGGAGCGGGTGCGAGCCCGCGGGCATAGGCACTGGGTTCTGTGGCAAGGTGTCATCGGTAGTGGCATCCGGTTCACCGTGCTGATGCTGATCTTTTTGTATCTAGTGCTACCGCAACCTACCAGACCGTGGTGGGTGGTGATATTGGTAACGGTCGTGTTCGCGGCGTGCGGCGGATACATTGGCGCCGACTGGGTCTGGCACAAGGCTGAACACCGCTTCCAGTGATGTGACGCTCGCCGGGATCGTCGAGCTGACTCCCGAACGCGGGCTCGGGCACGAGCGGCGGCAGGAAGCAGAGCCCGGCCTGCCTGCCGTGGGCGCCGTCCGCGATGGAGGGACGAAGGCGCGCCGCGGACCCTGGTCGTGTCGCCCGGTGGCGCCACGGGAGAGCGGCCGCAGGCGGCGGCGAACGGGGCCAGATGGTCGGGGGCGAGGAGAGAACCGTGCTCACGGTCCCCTGCCAGTGGTCGGAGAGCCCACTTCGTGGGCAGGCAACTGGTCCGGCGGAGGCTGCGGCGGCGGTGCTCTTCTGGAGGATCACGACGAGTATCGACTGGTTCCCAACGGCGCGGGACCTCGGCCGCCTCGGGAGCGCTCCCCCCAAACGCAAGAAGCCCCCGCCGCGGCGGGGGCTTCGTCTGGCTCAGGGTCTGTCTCGAGTGCGTCCGGGAAGATTCGAACTCCCAGCCTCCTGATCCGTAGGCGGTGGCTCCCGCGACGTCATCGCGCAGATCCCGCGAGTTGGCAGAGTTTCGGGCCACCCGGGGCGCAGATCCTGCCGCGAAATGCGCCGTCTGCGCCGGCCGGATCAAGTCCGAGAGGTTGTGTAACTCGCCCTCCGCCGGTTGATGCTCGGTGCTCTCAGGCGGCCTGTTCGAGGCCGCCTTGCTCCTGAGCCTCCTTCCATGCCCAGAACTCGTCCATGGCGAGCCAGCGCCGTCCGGTGGACCAGATCTCATGCTGCTCGGCCAGGAGGGCGCCCAGGAACCGCCAGGGCGAGCGCTCGTCGGGGAAGATCCGGATCACCTTCTCGCGGCGCCGGGCCTCCTGGATGAGGCGCTCGACCATGTTGGTGGTCCGCAGCCGCTGGCGGTACTTCTCGGGCAGGGCGAGGACGGCCGTGGCGTCGTCCAGGCCCGCCTCCAGGGTCTCAAGCGCGCGGTCGGCCCGGCCGCCGAGCTCCTCGCACAGCGCCCGGAAGGCGGCCCGGGCTCCCTCCCGGTCCTCGGCCTTGAAGATCCGGTCCAGGCCCCGGTGCAGGGCGTCGTGTGTGCTCTTGGGGGCCCGATCCACCACGTTCTTTCGGAAGTGCACCTGACAGCGCTGCCAGACCGCGCCCTGGAAGCAGCGCTCCAGGGCCGAGACCAGGCCCTCGTGGGCGTCGGAGACCACGAAGTCCACGCCCGAGAGGCCCCGGCCCCGGAGCCAGCGGAAGGTGTCCAGCCACCCCTCGTGGCTCTCGGAGTTGGCGATCCGGATCCCGAGGATCTCCCGGTAGCCCTCCCGGTTCACCCCGACGGCGATCAGGACGCTGGTGGGCCGCACGGCCTCCTGGCGGCGGACCTTGATCTGCAGGGCACGGGCGATCACGAAGGGAAAGGGCCCTTCGAGCGGCCGCTCGTTCCACGCCTCGACCCGGACGTCCAGCCCCTGGGCCAGCTCGCTTACGGTGGAGCGCTTGAACTCCCGCCCGCACAGCTCCCGGGTGATCCGTCCCACCTTCCGCGTCGAGACCCCGTTCACGACCATCTCCATCAGCGTCAGCACCAGCGCCTTCTCCGAGCGCTGGTAGCGCTCGAAGAGCTCCGTCCGGAACCGACCCTCCCGGTCCCGCGGCACCTCCAGCTCCAGCGTCCCCACCCGCGTGGTCAGGCCCCGCCGGTAGCGGTCGTTCCTGTGGCCCCGCCGCTCCGGCGTCCGCTCGTGGGGCCCGGCCCCCAGGTGCTCGGTCAGCTCCGCCTCGAGCACCTGGTTCAGGACCCGCTCCACGAGCGCCGCCAGCCCGTCGTCGCTCTCGAGCAGCCCTTGGACCTCGTCCCCGTCGATGGTAACTTGGATGCCGGCCACCGTTCCTCCCGTTCGGTTGTGAGTTCAGCGCCTACTGCTCTCACCAACCAAGCGGAGGGCGGTG
>Ga0209918_1000047_pt1 | contig 93256 bp, 78 predicted proteins | sample SalPonD_shore_MG_FD_185712 | JGI IMG/M metagenome (GOLD analysis project Ga0209918, IMG submission 185712) | Salt pond soil microbial communities from South San Francisco under conditions of wetland restoration - Salt Pond MetaG... | ecosystem: Environmental > Aquatic > Marine > Intertidal zone...
CTTCCCAATTTGCAACTTATCGTCCAGCGGGTTCTTCTGATTCAAACTGGGAAATAAATGTAAAACATACGAGTGGAGTTACCCAGAATTTCAAAGTTGTGATAAATGACAGTACTGTTATTGATGCTAGTGCCAATTTTTTCACAGGTAGACTGGAGAGAAAAAGTGAATACCGAGGTGAAAATATTAAACTAATCGTAACTTATTCATCTGGTTTCTTGGGTTTTGGTGCTGGTTTTGAATCCATGGTATTAATAAATAACGAATTGGCCGGTAAATTTAAATTTTAGTATGAAGTTATTGGTATGTTGTCTGACAATAAATCATCGGATAAATAATGCAATATCTACATGATAAAATAAAGTTTGCAGACTAATACTAAGATTATCGGCATAGACTGTGCAGTATTGGAACAGAACATCGGTTTAGCCTATATTGAGTTCGGGAATCCTCCGACACTATATTCTCTTGCGCCGGGAAAATCCGGTGAAGTCATATCCCAAATTGTGGAGTGGTGTTCTGAAAGTGAAGCAGTCTTGTTAGCCCTGGATGCTCCTTTAGGCTGGCCGGAATCGATGGGAAAGCAGCTGAGTGACCACTTTGCCGGTGAAGGAATTGCTGTCCAAAGAAATATATTATTTAACCGGGACACAGACCGCTTTATTAGAGAGCATTACGGCAAGAAGCCACTGGAAGTTGGCGCGAGTCTGATTGCCAGAACTGCGCACGCTTCATTGGAACTGCTTCAATCTCTTCGCAAAGCACTGGATTCTGATATTCCACTTGCCTGGAATTCTACTATTGAATATGGTATCAGTGCGATTGAAGTCTATCCAGCTGCGACGGTTATCGCTCACGGATTCGGGAATACCAACTATCATAGTGTGAAGAACCAACCGGTCAAGGACTCTATTGTCAATTACCTCACCAACCGATTTGTGTTTCAGTGCGAATCCGGCATATTAGAAGATAATCCTCACGTATTAGATGCAGCATTATGTGCCCTCGCAGGTTATGATTTCCTGCAAGGAGATTGTCATGACCCTCACGATATGGAGTTAGCGGAAAAAGAGAGGTGGATTTGGGTGCATAAAGTTTGAGACTTTAGATTAAGTAATAATATCTACATAATTATGTAAATATATTTACAATTGTATTTGACAATTCCATCACTAAGCACTTATATTAGGGAGATAAGGTATGACAATTGAATCCAGATGAAATACTTCAGAAAATCAAACAATTTGTCTGTGAAGAGAGAAACTATATTCTTTCCGACCACGTAGTTAAAGACTACGTGGCAAAAGACCTATGCTCTGTTGAAGAAATCCTGTATTCTATTGAAACGGCTGATTCCATATATGCTATGGAAGAAGACCGCAGAAAACCAAAATCTGTTGATGGTGCAAAATATACAATTAAAGGAGTTAATCAATTTGGAACTCCTTTTTATACAACGGGTAAATTCATTGAGACAGAGGAGGGTGAATCGTATTTCTTTATAACAGCGCATCAAAATAAGAATTAATAAGGAGAGAAGATGTTCGGATATAAGTGTGAAGAATGTGAAGAAGGAACAATTCGTACTACTGTTAAAGAGAATTTTACAACAAAAATAGAAGGCGATGAATTTATCGTCCCGGAAGCCACAATAGGAGTGTGTGACAACTGTGGAGCAATAAATTATAGTGGTAAGGAAATCGAGCGGTGGAAAGACAAGTATCACAACTGGAAAAAACAGGCGTACGTAAGTGCACGTGAGATTAAAAAAATTCGGAAAAAACTCGATTTGAACCAAGAGGAATTTGCCGATTTAATTGGAGTCTCACGACAATCGTTAATAGAGTGGGAGAAAGATCAGAGGAAGAGAACTCAACCTAATTCGATCAATATAATATTGAAGTCCATCAAGAATGAATTGAATGGCAAGTTAGAATCATTTATTCAGAATCTGATAGATCAATACGAAGAGAGAACGCACACTTCAATTTCAGTTAAAATATCCAATAGAAAATCATCCAGGGAAGCAAAATTTAAATCGTTATTGCCAGTTTCAACGAGCAAAATACTGGATAAAAGGGCGGAAGAAAATAACACAGATATACTTACGGAAGCAGTAAGGTTAATTGAGGTTAATGTATTTCAATCTATGTTATACTCAAGTCCTTTTGAGCAACAAGTACTTCAGTCGGAACCTGTTCTTGATAAAACTGCCTATGATTATAATAGTGTGGAAACTAAAGGGTATTCCGGGGAGAAGAAGCTTAGACAAATTGCAAAGCAATCGTACAGACAAACTTACAATAGTTAGTAGGAATTAATTTGGAAAAAACAAAGGGCGAACAACGGATTAAGTTATTATCACCGGAAGAGTATAAAGAACAGATAGAATTTGTTCAATTGGTTGATACCTACTTCGAATCCAGCAATTGGGAATTAGATAAATCCAAGCTTTCAAACATGAATCAGATTAGGGTGAGTGTTGAAAACCAAATTAAAGAACAGGATTCAGACTCAGCTGAATTTTCTCAAAGATACAGTTTACGTATTCATCCAGAGGATCAACGAAAAGTAGCGGTGAAGATTAATTGTAATATTATTAGCACTTGTACCTCAAGCAGAGAACTTTCATCTAGATTTTGGACTACCTACGCTGAACGCACTTTACCTGTAATCACATTTCCATTATTCAGAGAATATGTTTTTGGGATTTCTGGAAAAATGGGAATTAAGCCGATAATTGTACCTCTTTGGAAGAGAGATGGTTAGTCAACTATTATAATAACAATCCTGTTTTAGCTGATATAATTTTGAAACGAAGCATTTCTACAAAAAGCAGCACCTCAAATTCTATGCCTGTTGTGATACGAGATTTCACTCGGTGTAACTTTCTATTATCCCGTTGCAACATCTCCAAAACTCTACTATCTTCATATCATTCGTACCGTAAAGCGTTCTATCGCTTTCATCTCATCTGTAAACTTGGTGTTTAAGCAGAGGGCAATTGATGGGGCCAACACCTGAGCAGCAAGCCCGGGAACAGATCGACTACTTGTTACAATCGGCGGGTTGGGTTATCCAGGATATGGATAATTTCAACCTTAGCGCCGGACTGGGTGTTGCTATCCGGGAATTCCCGGTGAAGTCCGGCTTTGCGGATTATATGCTTTTTGTTGATGAGAAAGCGGTAGGAGCAGTGGAGGCGAAACCGGTTGGAACCACGCTCGGTGGCGTCTCTGACCAATCCAGTAAATACATTGCCGATTTCCCCGAGAATATCCCTCACGTCCGGATGCCGTTGCCATTTGCATACGAGTCCACAGGTCAGGAAACCTACTTCCGGGACGAGCGCGACCCGGAACCCCGCTCACGACGAATCTTTGCGTTTCACACGCCAGAATCCCTCCATCAGAGGCTGAGGAACGAACAGACACCAGCGAGAAGAATCCGAACAATTCAAGTCCTTCACCTATAATGAGCTCATAGAGCGGGACAAAACCAGTCTGGACATCTTCTGGCTCAAAGACGAAAGCCTGGAGGATACCGAAAACCTTCCCGAACCGGAAGTGTTAGCAGAAGAGATAGTCCAAAATCTTGAATCCACCCTGGAGCAGTTTCGCGGAATTTATGAGGAGATGGAGGTGGGATAATGGGAAAAAAATAGAATTCCTACTCTTGATCATTTAAAATATAGTAAAATGGTATAAAATTATACTAAAGAGGAAACTGAAAGCTTACAAGGCAATGAAGCGCTTAAATACTCAACAAGAGGAGCAGGAGTTTGAGAAGTACGCAAGAACTTTACTTAGTTCGGGTGATAAAAGGGCACTTCTGGAAAATTTATATGAGATTGAAGTACCGCCTCCATATCAGATTCGTGTTAAAGTTGTTTACTCAGAGTATGACATTGTTGATACTTTTGAACGAATTATCTCTGAATCTAGAATTAAACGTATTGGTGAATTTGTCCCAACCTATGAGTTTTCCAAAACTGTTGGAAAAAAGTATAAAGAGAATTTAGTAACTAATTTCTCCGTAGTACAACTTGATGAACTACCTAACATCGGCATTTTCGTTTCCATTTGTAAACGTAAGAACTGGCAAAAAGCCTTAGTTAAATTAATAAGCTCTTATTACCCGAGTTTGGTCCCAGTTTTATTGTCACAATCTGAAATTGTACAAAGCATCAAAAAGTTGAGAAGTAATATTGACCATAATATTTTCGTAAAATCTTTCTCGGCGAATGAGTCGATTGAAAGTAGTTCCGGAAAAGAGCGAAAATCCATTCGTGAATGGACTAATGAAAGTTTTGAACAAATTCTTATGGAAGTAAAGGAGCGAAATCAATATTTCACCTCTATTGATGTAGAATTTGTACCGAGCGTAATGGGGCAAAACCATGTTCGACCAACTGCGAGCTGTAAAATTCGAAAATCAGGTGAAGTGGAGCTGTCAGGTAAATTCAAAGTAGTATATGATAATATTATTAAACACATAGCTAATGTAGGTTTTTCAAAACTTAGTTTCTATTCTGGGCGCGGTTTAAAAGAGTCATCTTATAAGTCTAGACCACTCTCGATCAACTATCAAAAACCTGTATTTGAGGAAACTGCGATAGTAAGGCAGTTTGTTGATGTGATGAAAAAATACCCACATTCGATGTATTCCGTCGAACATGGAAATCCCTACGCTCATTTAAAAATCACTGATATGCAGGATGGTTCGTGCTTTAATGTATATGCATTGCCTCCGGAAAGAATTGCGGTTATTCCCGGCCTTAAAGCATCTGAAGCGGCATTTGAAAGAGTTTTTCACTACATATTCGATAAGTTTAAAGAAGGCCAAGTAGCCAATTATGATGACGAAGGAAGAACGCTCGAGAGCTTTATTGGACAAAATTGAAGATTATGAGCAGACGGTAAAAGCAATACTCGCTTTTGCTGCTATAGTTGTTCATGATGGTAATAGACAGTCCCCCAATTCTAATTTTGGTATTGGAAGGCGTATGACTACTTCCTCAAATAATTCGATTGCGCCCAATACGGATATAACTCCTGATTTAGTTGCTCAGCACTCAAATAATTATGGGATAGTAGCAGAATTTAAAAAAAGTCTATCCAAGGATCCTGAGCAATGGCACGATATAATAACTCAGATTAGAAAATATAATGACTCTCTTGAGGGTTGGTGGATAGATAATGATCAAATTCAGACATCTGATACAGCTTTACTAATACATTATACTCGTAGTAGGAAATTCATTCGATTTCTTAAAGAGCAAATAGAAAGTAATCCAGATTTATTGACACAAAATTCTTGTGTGATTGAGTTTCAGCGATCAGATGAACGGATGACTTATTTTACGTTTAGGAAAGAGTGGGGGGAAATTCACAATGAGAAACTGAACAACTCCTTGCGTGATGCTGTACCAGTGCCGTTAGAGAATGTTGTTAAAACTTTCGGCAATCTTGAATTTTATGATTGTCGTCCACCAATGCCGAAATTATTACAGCGACTGTGGCAAGATGTATTCCCATCGAGGATTTCAGAGGCGGAATACGATGAAGAATTGAAAGCATATAAAATTGATATAGGAGTTGATGAAGTTACGGAAGAACTTCAGTCGGGTTATGGTTCAAAAGCCCTATCTGTAAGTGGTGTACCCGATGACCGTGATGTAGAATTTCCAAGGACATCTTGGATACGCAATGCTCTTGACTGGTTAGTAGCAAATGATTTAGCCATAAAATCATCCACAGAGGATGATTACTACTATACAATACATTTTAAAGCGTTTAGGAAAAGTAAGGATATATTAGAAAAATTTATTGAAATGCATATCGATTATATAGAAGAACAGGAAAAGGATGAATCTCAAATAGATCTATTTGAGAAACCCGAATAGTTTTCTATGAGTCTGAGCCTATAATAAGTATTTTACATTTATGTCCGCAATTTCAGAATCACTGATAGAAACAAGCCACTTATACATCCATCCTAAAATATCGTCGCGTCTGAAGACTGATTATCCCAATTTATTGGTGAAGCCAGGCCTCATCCAGGCTACAGGGTTTTTCCCGGTAGTAGCGAGGAGCGTTCGCCGCGGGCGAGTTGAACCGCTGACCTTCTTACTTCTGGTTGATTTTTTTACTTGAGTTTATTCCTGCCCAGTTTTAGAATTTCCATACTCATCCGAATGTGATTACGCACGAATCTTCCTGCGAATCTTTCCAATAAATCCAAGAAGTACAAACATACAGGAGAGGAATTCTATGGTACTCACCAAGAGATACCTCATTCCAGTATTACTCACAGTTTTTCTACTCGCTGGTTGTGATGCGCTACCGCTCAAACCTCCGGGATATCATGGGGACTTGACTGAGCCAACGGCCCTTGCAAGGCACTCGTTTTTTACGGGACGAGACTCGTTCGGGGTGGCATTTCAGTCACACGTTTTTAACGCAGCACTTGCTTACAATGCTGAAGACACGACCGTAAGCGGGTGGGGGAACGCAACCCATCTTGGAAGAATGACAGTAGAGCAGACACTCCAATATGACGCAGCAACCGATAGTATTTGGGGGATGTTCACATTCCAGAATGGCAAAGGGCAATATGTTGCCGGTACCTATCGCGCTGCCACTCACGAAAGGAATCCGGGCCACTTAGAATTTTCCGGTAAATTCTGGACTGATGACTACGAGGTTGGTGCGGTACATACAGATCAAGACTCCGGTTGGGGTAACATATCCGGGACTGCCAATTTTACCAAACAGATGATTTCTTATCGTATGGATGGTTGGTTGCTCCATTTTGTGAGGGATTCCGAAGAGTGACGTATAAATAATCACTATCGAAGAGTAATGGGAAGGCAGATATAGTCTTACTTTATGCTGCCGGCAAATTACGTCCCTAAATTTCTCAATAACTCGTGGTGATCATCGCTCCGAATTCACTGGAACAGGCTACCACGCGACAAATTTCCCTAGTACGATTTTGGGATAATAGTGAGTGAGCATAGCGAGCAGGGGACGTCAATAAAAAAAGCCGCTGCAAATAACAGCGGCTTTCGGTAGTAGCGGGAGCTGTTCGCCGCGGCGAATTGCACCTGCGACCTTTGGGTCAAGGCGTCCAGCGCTGAGCTTCGTGCGTTGCCAGATAGTCCCGGCCGACGCCAGATTTGAGCCAACTCTCCCGCGCTAGTGCTTCCGAACGGGTAGAATAAGTTTCAAGATATGTTGGCACCCAATTGCTGCCGCGTTTGGTCCAAAAACTAAGACTGGCAGAGTTATGTTGTTCCAAGCGTTGAGTAAAATCTGCACACTGCCCCGTATAGCGAAAACCTTCCTGGCTGCGAATAACATAAACGGTATACATAATGAATAATTGAGCGTTAAATTGCACTGTGGTAATGCTAGTACAGAATATAAAAAAGCCGCTGCAAACAACAGCGGCTTTCGGTAGTAGCGGGAGCTGTTCGCCGCGGCGAATTGCACCTGCGACCTTTGGGGCAAGGCGTCCAGCGTTGAGCTTCGTGCGTTGCCAGATAGTCCCAGTGCTGCTGATTGTAGTGAATAAAAAAGCCGCTGCAAACAACAGCGGCTTTCGGTAGTAGCGGGAGCTGGATTTGAACCAGCGACCTTTGGGTTATGAGCCCAACGAGCTACCAGACTGCTCCATCCCGCGGTATCATTTTCTCAAATAGCACGGTTAATATAAGTTCAGGATGCATCCATGTCAACACCCTTTATGCGGATAATTTATTGCTAAATTTTTGAAAGGCCTCAAACTGATTGATCAACTGCTTTTCAACACTGCTGCTTAGCGGTAAATCATACAATGGATTGGCATCGACTGGCATTTCCTCAACCTCGGCGCTGTCACCGGAGCCCAGGGAAAATGCATGCCATTGTCCTTCGCGATACACAAATCTTTGGCCGTTATAGATAAACGCTAACTGATCATTTTGGTATTTTGGAAGAGTTTCGCCGTTACGGTTATACCAATAACTTTCAATGAGCGGAATAATATCTTCGCCATAAAAATTTTCAAATGAAGGTAAGTCATTAGCACCCTCTAAAATAAAATCGAACAAGCGGCGCATCGTTGCCGGCTGATAATTTTCTTCCCCTTCGGGTACATCTGGCCCCATCACAAACAGCGGCACCCGATTCCCGGCTTCGGTCACGTTACTAAAATGGTATTTCCAGCCTTCGTCCCCAAAATTATCACCGTGATCAGCCGTAAAAATCAACAGACTCTCCGGATGCAATTTGTTCAAATCATAGAAAAATTGATCCACTTCAGAAGAAAACCATTCCCAGGAGATCTGCTGTCGCTTCCGAAGCACGTTCAGCATCTTTTGGCGAATGTGGCGTTTGTCAGAGGTGAGCCACGTTTGATTGACGAGATGAAACATACTGAGAAGTTCCCGTAACTTATCAATCACGTCCTGGGAGAGCAGGTGAAATTTTCTGGTAATATGATACGGGAAGTGCGTTTCCATCAGGTTAATGAACAGAAAGACTTTTTTACCGCGCCGGTCAGCATCTTGCAGGATTTCTTTAGCGCGTTGAAACTGAAAACTGGCGAAAGATTGTGCCCACGTTTGGCCCGCCTGAATATCCTCAGTCATTTTCCCAGTGATGAAATCGCCGTGCAGGAATTTCTCGCGGATGCGTCGCTTGCCCATCAATACAAGAATATTGGTGAACAGGATTTTACCAGGATGGATATGTTCCCAGACTCGTTCAACACGCTGAAACCCACGATCCAGTCCAAAGATATGCGTGGTGACGGTGTTTGCAGTGAGCTGCACCGTTTCGTATCCGCGCCGTTGCATTTGCTCTGCAAGGGTAGGAACGCTCACATCCAATCCCCGGGAACGGGTCGTCGCGTGATGCTCGTGCGGCATAAGTCCGGTAAACATCGAAGCAGTGGCTGGAAGTGTCCAGCATCCTGCAGAGTAGGCCTGGTGGAATGTGGTCGAATGCGATTGGATGTACGGAAGGTTTGGACCTCCGTTATTCCAGACGCTATCATATCGCAGACTATCTGCGATGACCATCACTATATGTCTTGTTTGATCAGGCATCGGTAGACTTCTTATTTTCTATCCATGCATCGTAATTATAAACGGATCGGCACCAGTCAGAGTTCACTCTTTTTCTTCCAACAGTTCAATGGCATAACCATCCGGATCTTTCACGAACGCCATTCGGGATTTCCCGGACGGTGAACTTTTCGGTCCGCGATCCAATTCGTATCCAGCGGATCGAATCCGCTCGACAATCGCATCCATGTCATCCACGTATAAGGCAATGTGCCCGTAGCCTTCTCCCAGGGAATAATGTTCTTCCTGAGGCCAGTTATACGTGAGTTCGAGTTGTGCGTCACTGTTGGGGATATCTAAAAATGCCAGCGTGAATTTTCCATTTTCATGATCTGATTTTCGTGATAGGCTAAATCCAAGAGCATCTTCATAGAACGTAATTGATTCATCAAGATCAAACACCCGAATCATTGTGTGTGCAAATTTCATTGGTCCCTCATTATTTTCATTTCCGCATATCGAAAAAAGTATAAAGAGAAGAGCAGGGCTGCAAACCACAAGAGGAAAATATGGAGAAACGCGGGATAAAAGGAAATGAAAATTCTGTAAAACAACCAAATGGAGATTTTTAAATTGAGAGCACAAAAGTAGCATACGATAGCAAGGGGTGAAGGATCTCCGTGCTGTTTAGAGATGCACTGAGTGTAAGCAACGCCAGGTCACGATTAACGGGGATTCCTCGGTCGCCTTACTCCCTCGGAATGACAGTGATCAGGATTCAATTGTGTTAAAGAAAAACTAAAAGATGTCATCCCGAACGGAGTGAGGGATCCCCATCCCTTTCAGAAGTGTATTGGGGACGAGCAGCGCTCCCATTTTTATTATTTACTCTTTTTTTTATTGGTTGTTTACTTGGGCCAGGTAGCCGCGAATCTAACTTTTACCCAATACCCCACACACCAACACCCATAACTTGAACACTTGCTCCGGGAGGAGTCCTTCAACAGCCTCGGAAGAGACTCCTCCCGGAGAAGTCCTGCCGGACCTTCCGGGAAACACTTAAACACCCGAACACGTGAACACTCGAACACTGAGTTTTACCCAAACAATCCCATTTGCCCAAACGCATTACGGCGAAAATGTGCAGTGGAAAGCCTTGGCGCCTGAGAGGAAATTTCGGCTTTCTTGCACCCGACTTTGAACAGATCGTTTATTTGTTCTGCAAAGATGCCTTTGCCCCGCATCCGGGTGCCGAATTCGGTTTCGTTCAGGTCGCCGGAGCGCAATTCACGAATTCTGTTCAGCACTTTGTCTTTTCGATCAGGGAAGTGCGTTTCCAGCCAATCGCTGAATTGGTCTTTCAGATTATACGGCAGGCGCAGCAGAATATAACCGACAAAATCAGCTCCGGTTTCCGCGACGGCTTCAATAATCTCTGGCAATTCGTGATCTGTGAGTCCCGGAATCACCGGCGCGATGAGCGCACCGGCAGGAATTCCGGCATCGTTGAGTTCGCGTATGGCGTCGAGGCGTTTTTCCGGAGTTGAAGTTCGGGGTTCCAGTTCATTTTTTAACTGGAGGTCAAGTGTCGTAATCGAAAGATGGACGTTCACGGCATTCAATTCAGCCAGTGATTTGAGGATATCAATATCTCTGGTAATCAGGTGATTCTTCGTAATTATTGCCACCGGATTTCTGAATTTGGCAATTACTTCAAGACAGCGTCGTGTAAGTTGCAAATCCCGTTCAGCAGGCTGATACGGATCAGTGACGCCGCTCAAAGCCAACGTTTGCGGTTGCCATTTCGGTGACGCCAACTCTTTTTTAAGCAATTCCGGCGCGTCCTTCTTGACCAGAATTTTTGTCTCGAAATCCAGCCCGGCAGAGAAACCGAGATATTCGTGATAGGGGCGTGCATAACAATAAGCGCAGCCGTGTTCGCAGCCACGATACGGATTGATACTCGCCTCAAACCCGACATCCGGACTTTGGTTGTATGTGATAATCGATGAAGTGTGATCGTTGAAAAAAGTAGTCTCAGGACGTTCAGCCTCAGCATAAGGTGTTGCAGGTTCATAATGCAACCGCTCAAACCGGTTGGCCGGGTTATCCGTGGCGCCACGACCTTTTATAGAATGTTGATTGTTTTTCATATTGTTGGTTTCTATTCTAGCCTGAATAATTCATGAATTCCAAAAAATTGACATACCTCCATTGTGGGCTTCCTCTTATGTTTTCATTATGATACACCGCTTTTTGCGTTCATCCTTCGACAAGCTAAGCTCCGGAAGGAGACTCAGGTGAGTGATGACGTCTCGATCTGTCACTCTGAGCCTGTCGAATAGTGCACAACTCACATTCCAACTTATTTCTGTTGCTTTCAAGATCGCAATAAATAAGGAATTCATGAATTATTCAGGCTAAGTGTTTTATTTTATACAGGTACAATATTTCACAGTTCCTTTTATGACAAGACCACAACACTTCAACATTTTAAAAGCGGAGGAAGAGTAGGATTAAGATTATGAGTATGAGTAAGATTAAGAACGCCAACACTCCAACACCCCAACACTCGAACACTCGAACACTATTTTCACTTGAACACTTGCTCCGGGAGGAGTCCCTTCCGGGAAACACTCAAGCACTCCAACACTGTATTCCAGATTATCTTGTTTGCAATAGATACGCAATCAACCTAATTTACAACGTTCATGCAAGTGAGAAACCACCGAAACAGAATTATTGCGATACCAGAGATGTATATCGATGAGTCACGTAAACGCATTGTGCCAAATTAGGGAGAATAAAGAGGAAAATGGCCGCAATCACTCGCGAATTTAGTCAAGGTTCCTATCAAAATTTTGCATTATACGCCGAGCAATTGTTCGGTGCATCTACATCAAAAACTGCAAATGTATTATTGAGATATCAATCTGAGCGCATTGCTTGTGTCATTGACTCACGATATAGCGGGCAGACTGTCCGCGAGGTCAATCCCGCTATTCCATCAGATGTTCCATTGGTTGCATCAGTGGAGGAAGCTCTCGGATATCATCCCACAGATATGGTTATTGGTGTGGCACCGGCAGGCGGGCAACTTCCGGAGGAGTGGTACGAGCCTGTCTCCACGGCCATACAAAATAATCTGAATATCATTTCGGGATTACACTCTTTTCTCTCCGACGTTCCGGATTTTGTGGAACTCGCCGAGAAACATGATGTGAATTTAGTCGATCTCAGAAAGCCGCCGGAATTGCATGCGATCTCTGCAGGGAAATGGCGCGACAGGACAACACCGGTCATTCTCTCTATTGCCCCGGACTGTGCCACAGGAAAATTAACCGCTTCCTGGGAATTAAAGCGTCAACTGGAGAAACGCGGTTTTAAAGTCGGATTCGTCGCCACCGGACAGACCGGGATTATGCTGAACGGACGCGGAATTGTCATCGATGCGATGAAAGGTGATTTTATCTCTGCTGCGGTAGAACAGATGATCGAAGATGAACTAAAATTTGATCCTGATGTCGTGTTGATTGAAGGGCAGGGTTCTATTTATCACGAGGGATTTTCTGCGGTCACATTTGGATTACTCCACGGCGCAATGCCGGATTCATTTCTATTTGTTCATCGTCCGGGAAAACACGCCAACGATTATGGATTTCAGTTCCCGCCATTCCGGCAAATGATGAACGATTATGAATCTCTGGTTGAGTGGTTTAAGCCGTGTCATACCTGCGGCGTTCAATTAGACACCAGTAAATACGACGACGAGGAGGCCCACGCGATTTGTGATCATATGCAGGAAATTACCGGATTACCTTCCACAGATTTGGTGCGCTTTCCAGACGATAATATGATAGAAATGATGGTTCAGAAATTGAAAATGTACGAAGGGACGAACTTATGAAAATTGACGCGGCGCTCTACAAACTTATTCCGACTCACCGCTTTGGCATCAGCCGAAGCACATCGTCAGAATATACCAGTATTTTGCTACGGATTGAACATAACGGCATCACCGGTTTTGGTGAAGCGTTCCCTTCGAATCGTTACGAAAAATCGGCAGAACATAATCTTGAAATTTTCAAAGATGCTCCATTTCAATCGCTTGAACCACTGTTTGCACATTTCCAACCAAAAGCAATGCAGCGCTGGACCGAAGAATCTTTTGATAATATCGATTCACTGATTTCCGGATTTACATCGGCGTATTACGATTATTTTGGTAAAAAGTTAGGAATCTCCGTAGCCGAACTGATCGGTTACTTCGGCGAAAATCTGCCGCGATCGTCCTTCACGATCGGCATTGATGAAGAAGAAGTCATTCGTCAGAAAGTGAAAGAAGCCGAACCGTATCCAATCCTTAAGATCAAAGTCGGAACCGAGCGCGACGAAGAAATTATGGGCATTATCAGGGAATTAACTGACAAACCAGTCCGGGTTGATGCCAACGAAGGCTGGGACAAAGAAGAAGCGCTGGAGCGCATTCACTGGCTGGAATCGCAAAATGTGGAGTTTGTTGAGCAGCCGATTCCTGCGGGAAATTACGATGATGTCCGATGGCTCCAGGAACGTTCTCCACTGCCGCTTATCGCTGACGAAGATTGCCGACACGTCGAGGATGTCTCCAACCTGATGGATTGCTACGACGGGATCAACATTAAACTGGTAAAATGCGGTGGCATCACTCCTGCGTTGCAGATGATTGCTACGGCAAAATCCTTTGGAAAGTCGGTTATGCTTGGTTGCATGGTAGAAAGTTCTGCTGGAATAGCGCCCGCCGCGATGCTCGGTGGCGGCGTAGATTACCTGGATTTGGACGGTAATTTACTTTTGTCTAACGATCCATTTTCCGGACCGAAAGCAGCCAATGGAGAGTTTGATGAATTTTCCGGCCAGGGACTTGGAGTCGAGCCGGTGGAAAAAATTGACTGGGAAACAATCTATTCATCATGAAAGCAGCAGTTTTTCATAAACCGTATACGCAGTTGAAAGTCGAGGACTGGGAAACTCCAGTGCCCGAAGATCATGAAGTGTTAGTTCGGGTTGCAGGCTGCGGCGTATGTCATACCGATTTGCATTTTATCGACCACGGTGTTCCGCCGAGAAAACGGCTTCCAATGATTCTGGGCCACGAAATTACCGGAACCGTTGAAAAAGTTGGTGAAAAAGTTGAGCAATTTCAGGGTGGGGAGCGGGTTTTAATATCGATAGTGGTTCCGTGCGGCGAATGTAAATGGTGCAAAAACGGCCGGACGAATTTGTGTCGCCACCGGATTATCCCTGGCAACAGAATAAATGGCGGTTACGCGGAATTTGTCGCAATCCCTGCAAATGGCGTCATTCAATTACCGGATGAATTACCGCTTAAGCACTCCGCGGTGATTGCAGATGCGTTTGGGACGTCGTATCACGCGCTCCATGGAATTGGCAAAGTTAAATCCGGAGATCAGGTCGCGATCCTCGGTTGTGGCGGACTTGGCTCGGCAGCCATCCAGATTGCCAAGCAGGCCGGCGCTAACGTCATCGGACTCGATATGAATCCGCTAAAATTGGAATATGCCAAAGATATGGGCGCCGATGAAGTCGTGGATACCAACAAGTGCAAAGATCTGGGCGAGCATATTCGTGAAATTACACACGGGGGAGTCGATCTGGCGCTGGAAGCGATTGGCGCGCCACGCACAATTTACCAGGCGTTTACCTGTCTTGGTCCGGCCGGCAGACTCATTGTAATGGGATATACCCGCAATGACGTTCGATTTCCCGCGCCAAAACTTGTATTCGAAGAACGATCGATACACGGCGTGCTCGGCTGCCCGATTCATCAGTACGAAGAAATTTTCAAACACCTGGTAGCTGGGGAATATGACTTGGATAAACTTGTCACAAAAGAATTGCCACTGGATGAAATTGAGCAGGCATTGAACAGTGTCCGGAGCGGACAAACAATTCGCACGATTATCGTTCCGTAATTAATCTATTTTTTCGTAACTTTTATTTTTAATTTTCGAATTCAATGAACAAAGATATTGTTTTCAATTTGATATCGCTGAAATAAGGGGGAATTATGGCGAATTTTCGCGGCCTGGATTATTTTAAACTCGACGACCATTTCTCGGAAGAAGAACTTATGGTACGGGATATGGTTCGCAGTTTTGTCGATAAAGAAGTCTTGCCAATCATTGAAGAGCACCATAGAAACGCAACATTTCCAAAAGAGCTGATTCCAACTATGGCCGAACTTGGATTATACGGAGCGAACCTGCCAGAGAAGTACGGGTGCGCCGCACTCAATAACGTGGCGTACGGACTGATCATGCAGGAACTCGAGCGCGGAGACAGCGGCGTACGCAGTTTTGCCTCTGTCCAGGGTGCACTCGTGATGTATCCGATTTATGCTTACGGCTCTGAAGAACAGAAAGATGAATGGTTACCAAAATTAGCTTCCGGAGATGCAATCGGCTGCTTTGGTCTGACAGAACCGGATTTCGGATCCAATCCCGGTGGAATGAAAACTCGCGCTGAGGAAGACAGTGATTCCTATGTCTTAAACGGCGCTAAAATGTGGATCACCAACGGCACTATTGCCGATGTCGCTATTGTGTGGGCGAAATTGGATGACGTGGTCCGGGGATTTATCGTTCCAACCAACATTGAGGGATTTTCTGCGCCTGAGATGAAAGGAAAATATTCTCTCAGAGCGTCAATTACGTCAGAATTAGTGCTCAAAGATGTACGAATTCCCAAGTCAAATATTTTGCCAAATGTGAAGGGACTGAAAGGTCCACTGAGTTGTTTGACTCAGGCACGGTACGGCATCGCATGGGGCGCTGTCGGATCCGCGATGGCAACCTACGAAACTGCGCTCAATTATGGGTTGGAACGGATTCAGTTCGACAAACCGATTGCCTCGTTTCAGCTGATTCAAGATAAACTGGTCACCATGGTTACCGAAATTACCAAGGCGCAGATGCTGGCTTATCATCTCGGACGTAACAAAGATGAAGGCAAGATGGAGCATCAGATGGTGAGCATGGCAAAGATGAATAACGTCAGTATGGCGTTGGATACAGCCCGCACTGCCCGTGAAATCCTTGGAGCGAACGGAATTTTAGATGAGTATCCTGTTATTCGGCACATGCTTAACCTGGAATCCGTGTACACCTATGAAGGGACTCACGATATTCATCGTCTCATTATCGGCGCCGACATCACTGGGATTGAAGCATTTCGGTAGATCGATATTTTCTAAGTTCTCGTTAATTTTCGTTGAACCAGGAGAGGTGAGTACGGATAGACGTACGCAAAATTGGGTAAACTCCGGATACGCCCTCGCCGTAGCGCTGCTGTGTATAATTTTCTCCTGGGGACCTGCCTGGGCGCAGGGAGCATCTGCCGGGCACTTGCTGTATTCCTCGGTTCCGAAAACATATACGTACAAAAATCCCGCATTTCCAGGCATTCAATACGAGCGTATCGTGCGGCCGACAATTGGTTTAGCCTTATCTGGCGGCGGACTGAAAGGCATTGCGCACGCGGGCGTTTTAGAAGCGCTTACTCAATCAAACATTCCCATAGATTATATTACCGGAACCAGTGCCGGGAGCATTATCGGTGGGCTTTATGCCCTTGGCTATAGCATTCCGGAGATTGACAGTATCGCGCGGTACACCGACTACGAGAAGTTATTTCTCGATCAAACCCAGCGAAAAAATCTATTTGTCAGCCAGAAAGAGCAATCCGGGAAATACTTGCTCGACGTGCGGTTCAAGGATTTGAAGCCGCATATTCCTCTGGCTATTTCCAGCGGACAAAACGTTAACCGGCAGCTGATGGAAATGTATATGGAGTCTCCGCTCAATACTGTGCGCGATTTCAACAAATTGAAGGTGCCGTTTCGTTCTGTGGCGACTGAGTTGGGGACCGGCAACCGGATAGTGCTCGACCACGGGAATTGGGTGGAAGCCATTCGCTCCAGTATGTCCGTACCACTGGTGTTATCACCAGTGCAGCGAAATAATGAACTCCTCATTGATGGCGGCGTCGCTGATAATATTCCAATAAATCTGGCCAGAGAAATTGGGGCCGATATGGTGATCGCCGTGGACGTGCGCGCCAAATTATATAAACAGGATGAGTTGAGGAGTATGCTGACCGTCGCTGATCAAATTATTAATATCCTGATGAATTCCAGCCGTGATCAGGTGCTGAATGATGCAGATGTTGTCATTTCCCCGGATCTGACAAATGAAGCCGATGAAATTACAGAGCAACCGGATCAGTTGATTAAAAATGGCTACACGGCGACCATGGCCAAGATCGAGGAAATTCGCATACGATATAATCAATTATCTGTTCAGGATAACAGGAAATTTGTGATCGATTCGCTTAGCATTCTCGGTAACAAAATTTTGACCAACCATCAGATCTTAAATATTGTCGAAACAACTGGGTTGATGAAATCTGATTCGATATCGGGTGCTCAAATTGATTCCATTTCACAGCGACTCATGCAATCCGGGTATTTCAAAAAAGTGGCAGCTGTGCTCAAAGATTCCGCTGACGTAAACACACTGCATATCCTTTTTACCGAACACCCACAAGTGCGCACAGTTCAGCTAACAGGTGTTACCCAAATTTCTGATTCTGCGTTCGTCAAACATCTGCAGGTGATGGAAGGTTTGCCTTACAATGCCCAAATGCTCGAAATATTATCGCTGCGTATGCTGGATGAATATCGCGACCGTGGCTATCCCTTGGCAAAAATTGATACCGTATTGTGGGAACCGGACGACGGAAATTTGACCGTCCAATTTTCTGAAGGCGAAATTGGGGGAATATCCGTCCACGGAAACGAGCATACCAAACAATATATCATTATGCGCGAAGTGAAAATCAAACCAGGTGACATCTTGCGTCGAAAAGCGCTGGATCGATCGATCACAAATGTTTACAGCACAGAACTATTCGATATTGTCAATGCTGAATTTGCGCCGATTCGGGAGACAAATACCTGGGAACTTATTATTAATGTGCAGGAGAAAAATTATCTTGGTGTAAAATTCGGCGCCCGTATTTCAAATCAGCGTGGAGATCTCGGTGTTTTTGGAGTGGATAATCAGAACTTTTTGGGCAATGGTATCCGGCTGGGAGCAGAACTAAAATTGGGGACTCAACAAGGCTACTTTCACGGGCATCTTGGGTCTTACCGGCTTTTAAATACATATCTCACTTATGATCTGGGAGTTGGTGTCAACTGGGATTGGTTCCAGATTTACGGTAACCAGGAACTGCGTGACCGAATATTTCGCAGAATTCGCAACTATTTTTCGTACTCTCTCGGACATCAGATTGCCCGCCTTGGTTTGTTAAGTTTTACCGGGCAATTGCAAAAACTCAATTTCAAGGGACCGGTAACGGAATCAAACCGATATAATTTTGATTACACCCTGACCACGTTCTCACTCCAATCGGTGATCGATACCAAAGATCGGATAGACTTCCCACGGACAGGTAATTATCAACGGATCTACTATCAAATCGGTGCTGAGTCGGTGGGGAGCGATATTGGCTACACAAAATTTTCACTGGAATCAGATTGGTATTTTACTTTTTTAAAGCGAAATACAATCCATCCACGCATAAATATTGGACTTGGTGACCAGACAATTCCTTTTTCAGAATGGTTTCATCTGGGAGGAATCGATTCATTTTTTGGATTAAACGCGTACGAAATGTGGGGGAAAAAATTATACCTGGGTAGCTTGGAATATCGTTACCGATTACCAGTCAGCACTCTCTTTGATCTGCACTTTTATTTTCGATATGATTTGGCGGCGATGACCTCAGAGTCTTTGCATCGCGTAAGCACCGAAGACTTTTTCCAAGGGATGGGCGGTGGCGTAGGCGTGACAACTCCTTTAGGACCAGCCAGCATCGCCTTGGGGAAAAGTTCGAAGAATGGATTGATCACTTATTTCTATTTTGGCTGGCAGTTTTAAAAGGGCCATTTATCACAAAAACAACATCTTTTCATTGCGTTCATTGATTACTTCATCTCCTTTCTCTCCTCCTTATAAAGATACATGAAGAAAGGGGAGGGAAGTATTAGCAATTAGGCATCTTGCGCAATCATAAGAATGTTCCTCACGTTGTTAAGATGGCTAATTTCTCAAAAGAGATCCATATTGAAACAATATTTATTGTACTTCACTGGAAAAGATATTAGAAAATTCTCTTAGCCAGTTAACTATGTTTCATTTCGAAATAGCGGAAGTGTTCATCTAAATATTAACCAGGTAAGTTAGAGTATATTTGTATCCCATTGAGTCGGGATTTTACGAAAAATTACCTAATTATAATAAATAACACTCGATATTAGATATGACTATAATTATGGTTGATTAATATTTATATATATGCGTAATATGCTTATATCATAGTTATTCGTTTGATAAATACTGTTGTCTAATCGTATCGCGTTTTAATTTACCCGAGTTAGTTTTTGGAAATTGCTTCACGAGAAAAAAATCTTTGGGGAGTTTGTACCGAGCTAATCTTTTTGATAAATATTGTCGAATTTCATCTGTATCCGGTTCTGTTTTCTTCACAAATTGAATGGCGGCGATAACCTTTTGTCCCCATTCAATATCTTCAATCCCGAACACGCATGATTCAACAATTGCGGGATAAGAATTCAAAACCGATTCGACTTCTTCCGGATACACGTTTTCACCACCAGTGACAATGAGATTTTCACGACGGGACACGGTATACAGATTTTGCTCCTCGTCCAGATACCCAAAATCACCTGTTCGAAACCATCCACCGTGATCAAATGCTTCTTCAGTCGCTTTTGAATTATTCCAATATCCATGCATAATCGTTGGACCTAGTAGATAAATCTCACCAGCGGTGTCAGATGCAGTTTCATTTCCTGATTCGTCCAGTATTTTGATCCTTGTAAATGGTAACGGTTTGCCAGAGGAAGTATAATTACTATGTATAGAATGGAGCGGTGTCGTCATAACCTGAGAACACGTTTCCGTCATTCCATACGATCGAAGCACCGGCAAACCGCGCTCAAGCGCTTCGGTCACTAATTGAGGCTGGGGAGCAGCGCCACCCAATAAAATTGCTCTGAGTGAAGTATTGTGGATATCCAATCCGGCTTCTAGTAATCGTTTTAACATCGTTGGAACCAAAGATACAATCGTGACTGGATTTGATTCGAGAAGTCGGAGTGTCTCGTCCACCTCAAATTGCTCCTGGAGCAACATTGTTGTCCCCTGAATGATTGTACGGGTGAGAATGGAAAAGCCACCAATATGATCCAGCGGAAGACAAGCCAGCCAGAGATCATCTGCGCGAATTCCCATGTTTATCGCATTTGCCATCGCGCTGTATAAAAAGTTTCGATGTGTTAACTCAACACCTTTGGGAGCGCCGGTCGTGCCTGAGGTATAAAAAATCGTCATACATTCTTCAGTGGCAATGGCGTGATCGGAATCCAAATCCGGAGATAATTTATTTGATTGATGCTGCAAATCCGGAAACGAAACAGACGGAATATCTTCTGGGAGAGACGGTAACAAGTCTTCCTGGGTGATGATTATGCTACATTCAGCCTCTTCAATTTGGTACTTCAGTTCAGGTGGTTTGAGTCGTCTTTTTAGTGGGACGATTATCGCCCCAATCAAACTTAGAGCCAGGAAGCTCTGAATTTGTCCCGGAGAATTTTTGCTGAGCACTCCGACGTGATCTCCGGAACTGATCCCAACATCATGAAAATGTTGTACAAGTTTTAAGGCGCTATGAGTGAGCTGCTTGTAAGTCCATCGTTGTTCTTTGAAATGGAGCGCGGTTTTGTTTGGATGGACTGTGGCCTGGTGAATTAACCAGTGAGGGATTTTCTCACTCATAGACTGCTTGAAAATCTTGTGGCTGGAGATCAATGGAAAGCCCCGGATCTTCTGGAACTGTTATGGAGCCTTTGTGTGCTTGATACACATCCTGTAGAATCTCTGGCTCCAATAATGATCCGGCGGTTAATCCATGCGCGAGGTGCGGAGTGAGTGCTGACGCAAGATGACAGACTCCACCCCGGCCAATTGCGGTTTCAAGGCTGGATGTAAAAACGACTTCAATGTCTTTTGAAAGGGCGGTGACGGCGCTTACATAGGCTTCGGTCAAACCACCTAACAACATTGGTTTTAACACCACCAGGTCAGCGGCTTCTTTGGACAACACATGTTTTAAATGCTTCAGTGAACGGATTTCCTCATCCGCGGCAATGAGGACTTTGCTCTGCATCCGGAGTTTTGCCAGGTCGTTGATATGGCCCCTTGGAATAGGCTGCTCAACATATTCGACATTAAACTCTTCTAAATCCTGCAAGTGCTGCTGTGCCATTTCAAAGGACCAGGATTCATTGGCATCAAGGCGCAATTTTAAATATTCGCCAACCTGACTGCGAATAGCTTCCAAAATTTCGAGATCTTCCCGGAAATCCGTCCGGCCAACTTTCACTTTCACCGTGGTAAATCCTGCGGCAATGATGTACTGAATTTCACTTTCGATATCTTTGAGATCAACAAGTCCGATTAAACCATTACAATCAATTTGTTCAGCGGGAGTCTCTTCGAATAAGTGAGAGACGGAAACGCGGTTCATCTGGCCGGCAATATCAAATAGGGCTTCTTCAATACCATATTTCAACGATGGCGGAAATTTTTTGAGTCCTGGAAATCCGGTTACGGCACCTGAATGTACGTCAAGATTGAGGGCACTATGTTCTAATTGGCGTTTTAAACTTCCGAGATGTTTTTTTACGGTTTTCATCGATTCAGATGAGAACCCGGGCAAAGGGGCCACTTCACCGATGCCACGAAATCCATTCTGTTCATGAAGCCAAAGATAATAGCCTTCACGAAAGGATAACTGCGACTTCGCCAATCGAAGCGGCCGTGGAAATTCATAATGATACGGTACAAACTCGATCCGTGTGATTTTCATAGAATAATCCCTGCTGATAAAAGCAGTGCATAAAGAAGCGAAAGACGCGCCGTCTCCGCCAGCACCTGATTTAAATCTCTTCCTTCTAACCCGGAATATAACAAGCGGATTGGTTGAATTGCTAACGGTAGTGACAGGAACGGCAAAAAAATCCAGGGAGAATAGTCAAACCAGAGAAAAAACACCGCAGGCACTACATAACTCAACACCACAAAACCAACATATTCAGCGCGCGATCCAGCTTTTCCAAGGATGACCGCCAGCGTGTGTTTGCGTGTGTTTTTATCGCTGTCGATATCCCGATAATTGTTCACCACAAGAATATTGGTTATCAGTCCGCCAGCGGGAATAGCTGCTATGAATGCTTCGGCAGTGACGTCAACCGCCTGAACAAAATAGGTTCCGACTGTCGCAACTCCGCCAAAAAAGATGAGCACGAATAAGTCTCCAAGTCCATTGTAAGCCAATGGATACGGGCCGCCGGTATAGGCGATTCCTGCAGCAATCGATAATAGACCAATGAACAATACAATTATCCCGGCCTTCGCAATGAGATACAATCCGAGTGGAACAGTAAGTCCAAAGATGATTATCGTTCCCCACAGCATCTCATTTTCCGTCAGCCATTTGGATGCGACAGCCCGCGCGGGACCGGTGCGCTCTTCAGTATCTGTTCCGGCTTTGTAATCCAGCAGATCGTTGGAAAAGTTCGTTCCGATCTGAATGAACAGGGCACACAGCAGAGCCGCCAGCGCCGGACCGAAGTGGAAAACGCCGTCATTGAACGCAAGAGCGCTGCCAATAATCACTGGAGTCACAGCAGCGGGAAGCGTCTTCGGACGGCTGGCTAATATCCACGCCCGGACTTTGGTGGGAGTGATTTCTTCGGTGATGCTCATTTACTATCCATAGTCGAATTATTCAGCAAATGTAAGGAGTCATTCTGATTCGCCTCGGCGAATGTCGAAGAGCGACTTCCTATAGTAACTTCCCACGCTGTCATCCCTTCGACAAGCTCCCGTCAACAGCCGGGTTAAAAACAGGATGGGATGACAGCGTGTGTTTGTGGTGGAAATGATGCTGAAATTCTCTGTATCAACTAACATTTCTACGGTAGCCGCGTCTTATCCCGGAAATTCGGTTTGCGTTTCTCAAGATAGGCTTTCTTTCCTTCCTGGCCTTCTTCGGTCATATAGAAAAGCAGTGTGGCGTTGCCAGCCAGTTCCTGGATGCCGGCTTGTCCGTCTAGTTCAGCGTTGAATGCGGATTTGAGACAACGAATCGCCAGCGGACTCTTCTCCAGAATTTCCTGCGCCCATTTTATGCCTTCTTCTTCCAGTTGATCTACCGGCACCACCGTATTGACGAGTCCCATATCCAATGCTTCCTGCGCATCATATTGGCGGCAGAGATACCAGATTTCGCGCGCCTTTTTCTGTCCCACGCTGCGCGCCAGATAACTGGAGCCGAAACCACCGTCAAAACTGCCAACCTTGGGACCAGTCTGTCCAAAGATCGCATTATCAGCAGCAATTGTGAGATCGCACACTACGTGCAGAACGTGGCCGCCGCCAATAGCGTATCCTGCTACGAGCGCAATCACCGGGATTGGCATAGTCCGGATCAGCCGTTGCAGATCCAGGACATTTAACCGGGGGACTCCGCCTTCATCCACATAACCGGCATCGCCGCGAACCTTCTGGTCGCCGCCGGAGCAGAAGGCATATTTTCCATCACTGGCAGGACTGGCGCCGGTGAGCAACACCACGCCAATTTCGCCGTCCTCGCGGGCATCGCTGAACGCGTTGTACATCTCCTTCACCGTCTCGGGACGAAACGCATTCCGCACCTCCGGACGATTGATCGTCACCTTGGCAATCCCATCCCACTTCTCGTAAATAATATCTTGGTAATCCTTCACCTTTTCCCACTGTGCCGCCATAAAAATCTATCCTCCTTATGCCTGTTTGCTTTCCAACTGTTGTGCTAAAAATTCCGTCGTAATTTCTGCAAAAATTTCCGGACGTTCAAAGTGAATATTATGTCCGGCGTCTTCCACAATCCGATGCGTCGATTTCGGAAGTGATTGCTCCATCCGTCGAGCAATCTGAGTAAATTTTTTGTCCTCTTTCCCGGTGATAAGCAAAACTGGCGCAGATATATCCTCAAGTTTTTCCCAGAGATGTGGCATGCGTCCCGTGCCGAATCCTCGAAGTGCGTTTGCCAACCCAGTGCGGGAATTTCGTAACCGCATTGACCGTGATTGATCTTGTTTCTCCCGGGAAAGTTTTTTCTGCGTTTCGAATATCGGTTGTTCCAGCCAGCGTTCGACAAATTCTTCAATGGTATGAGTCTCGATGAACTTAGCCAATTGTTCATCGACCTGCTGGCGAATATTACGCTCCTGGGGATTGGAAATTCCCGGAGTCGCGCTCTCCAAAATTATTGAATTAAATTTGAGAGGAAACTTTGCAGCAAAAGAAAGAGCAGTTCGTCCGCCCATTGAATATCCCAACCAATGTGCAGAATCGATTTTTAATTGCTCTAAAACCTCTTCCAGTTGTTCGAGGACTGCATCCATGGAATAATATTCTAGATTGTCCGGGGAATCCGTTTTTCCGTGCCCAATCAAATCGATGGCAATGGGTTGAAATGTTGTTTGATAGTACTGAATCAATGGATCCCAATCTTTGGAAGAACCGGTAAATCCATGCAATAAAATCAGAGGAGAGCGCTCCGGATTCGAACTGTCGAATCCAGGGCTGACGTAATATCGAATATTTCCAATCGACACATACATTGAATTCCGCATAGTGTAATAAAATCCGCGGATGAAAACAAAAGAAAGAGCCAGGATAAAAGAACCGAGAACCAAGAATAAAGATTAAAGTGCTTGAATGATGAAAGATAAAAAAGATTAAACAAACGAAGCTACTAGCAGGATCAGTTTGGTTTTGTTTCTCCTGCACCTCCGGAATCGGAGAATTTTACCATTCTTACAAACATATCACGCCTCCGGTGTTCGAGTTCAAATACAGAATCAGAGAGTTTAAGCCGCACCAAGCCTTGGAGAGGCGATATGTTTGTAGCAGATTAAAAAAACAACAGGAGTCCCGGAGGGACGGCATAGTAGAAAATTGAAATAGTTATGATAAGCACTTAAAGTGTTTTCAGCGGTATAAGAAGACAATATTTATGAAATAATTCAGACTTGATTAATAATATATTCCGAACAATATTATACGTATTGCGTAATATGCTAAGTGGAATTTGCTACTATGATCAGATCATTTGCAGATAAAGAAACTAAGAGAATATTTCAACAGGTCCGGAGTAAAAAACTACCGGAAAATATTCAACGACGCGCACAACGGAAACTTCTAATAATTGATGCTGCAGTGCATATGGATGATTTAAGAGTTCCGCCCGGTAATCGGTTAGAAAAACTTAGTGGAGACCGAGAAGGACAATATAGCATTCGGATTAATCAGCAGTGGCGTATCTGTTTCCATTGGGAAAATGGCAATGCGTATCAAGTTGAGATAACCGATTATCATTAAAATTTTACAGAAAGGATGTTAGTATGACTATCGAGAAATTACCAGCGGTGCATCCTGGGGAAATATTACTGGAGGAATTTCTCAAACCGATGCATCTCAGCCAAAATAAACTCGCACTTGCCATCCGGGTACCGGCCCCCAGAATAAGCGAGATCGTGCGAGGAAAACGGGGTATCACCGCTGATACTGCGCTCCGTCTCGGGCGATTTTTTAAGATGAGTCCCCAATTCTGGATGAACCTGCAAGCGAGATACGACTTATCGGTCGCTAAAGAACGGGAAGCAGATCAAATTGAAAGAGAAGTACAGCCGATGGAAGAAACACGATAATCGCTTGGAATAGAAAATTTCCCCCCGCCGTAAACGGCGGGGCTAGAAGAACAACTTTGCAATAACTATGAGCACAATTCTTACCAGCCCTTACAGGTGAGTTTTAAACCGAACACTCGGAAACCCTTATAGCCCAGCCCTTCAGGGCTGGGTTAATAGCCACACCAAATTTTTCGGGCGTTTACGCCCGTTCGAACCTCCTACTTGCAATCACCGCCGTAAAACAGTAATGTCCACTGTTTGGTTTTCTTGGTGTTTAATTATCCACCAATTCTGGTGGTTGTTCAATTTTCTTCTTGATTCAATGCAGACGAAGCATCACATATCACGATTTTTGCCGGTTGTTTCACTCCTTTGCAGTTTGCTGTTGGGAGCCGGCGTGTTATCTGCTCAATCGTTTACGATCACGGGACACTATGTCGATAAATTGAATCATTCCATCGATACCGCCTCCGTGAAGTATTATCACGAGAATGAAATCATTGCACAGACGAACACGGACTACACCGGATTCTTTCTCCTGTCAGTCCAGCGCCCGACCGGCCTGACTGATGAAGGGTCTCCGCCGTCACACTACGCTCTGGAAGCGTATCCCAACCCATTCAATCCGCGAATTACCATCCGGTTGACTTGTCGGGAACCGGGATGGTTCCGCATGTTTGATTTGACGGGGCGGCTTATCGCCCAACGCCAGGTCTCACACGCTGGGGAAGTGCTGTTCACCTGGGGCGGTGTCAATGACAACCACCAACCGGTGAGCAGCGGCCTTTACTTTCTGCAGTTCGTTGGAGCGACGCAACGATTCACTCAAAAAGTCACCTTGCTCGATGGGGGCTCGGAACCGTTGCGGTTACAAACCATTCAGCCCTTGCAAACCGCTCTGTCAAAACCACAAATGCCGTTACAAACTGATAGTTTAGTGTTTCATCGGACGAACACCACGCCGCGCATGCTCTTCTGGGAAACGTTTCGAGATACAACGATAACAGTTACCGGCAACAGCGGGCCAGTACAGACAACAAGCATGCCGGATGAGGAAATTACGATAGGTGACACCTTGAGGGTTAACCTGAATGATTATTTCTATAATGACGACGCAAATAATTATAGCTCACAGACTCCGGGCGTCACGATCCAGGACAGCACGCTACAAGTGGTAGGGGAGGAGTTAGGCGATAAGAACATCGGGTTCTCAGTGATTGATGAAGAAGATTCAGGGCTTGAAAAACAGGCATCGTTCAACCTGCACGTCAATGGGACGACTTACTTCACTTTTGAAGTGCCTGACCAGTCGATAGAGGAAGACTTTGCAGGCTCCAGGATAATAGATGACCTTAACGAATACATAAACCTGCCTGTGGGGAGTGAGGCAGATACGAGCAACCTGGAATATGAGTTGTTGTCGCAGAGCAATGAAGAGCTCGTGAGCACCGTCCTTGATGGGAGAGCGGTGGATATAGCATACCTGGAACCGGATGGTTATGGGACTAGCAGCGTTAGGTTGAGGGCCTGGACGCCTGAGTATGCAGACACCTCAAGTTTTAATCTGGAGGTGTCGGCTGTTAATGACGCGCCGGTGGCTGAAGATGATAGTGTTAACACGACGGAACAGACCGCCACGACCATAGATGTTCTCGCCAACGACTATGATGTTGACGGTGATGAGTTGTCTATAAGCCACGTGAGCAATCCTGCACACGGAACCACGACTATAACTAACAACCGTGTTGTTTACACGTCAGAGGCTAACTTTGGAGGAGTGGACACTTTCGATTATGTTGTGAGTGATGGTTCTCTTTCAGACACTGCAAGTGTCTACGTGGATGTCGGGGCTGTGAATGAAGCTCCAGTGGCAAATGATGACAATGCAAGTACAGATGAGGATACGCCTGTCAGTGTGGATGTCTTGGCTAATGATACTGATCCTGATGGAGATGCTTTATCAATAACAGATATTGGAAACCCTTCACATGGAACAACTGAAATATCAGGAAATGAAATCACATACACACCAACACAAAACTATAACGGGAGTGATAGCTTCAACTACACGATAACAGACGGGGAATACACAAGCACTGCAACCGTTGGTGTGGATGTGGCAGCGGTTAATGATCCGCCGGTCTTTGAGGGGGATGTTGCTGATATGAGCGTGGATGAAGACACACAGCTACTCATAGATGCTGCGCAGCACTTCACAGATGTTGATGATGAAGTGTTGGATTACATTGTGCAGGGTCTTGGGAGTAACGCGTCCCAATCTGAAGATAACGGCATAATAACCATAACCCCTTCTCAGGATTGGAATGGTACGCTTTCTGGTTTGGTGTTGGAAGCTTCTGATAATGAATATACTGTTCAGAGCAATAGTTTTGATATAATTGTTAATGCGGTCAATGATGCACCTGAGCTTACACTTGATGAGGTCGTTGGTTCTGTGAGTGAGAACGCTTCTACGCCTCTGACTATCGCGACTATAAGCATATATGACCCTGACGATACACAACACACAGTAAATGTTGACACTGATAATGGTAATGTGACTATCGAGAGCCAGGGCAGCAACATAGTCCTTACGGACATTGTTGATGGCTGGGACGGCACTGTGAATTACAGTGTCACGGCTTCAGATGGCTCGCTTTCAGACACTAAGAGTGAAGACCTGCAAGTCACGCCCGTGGCAGAGGTAACTTTCAGGTTGATGTCAGTCTATCCAGACACTCTCGTCACGACTCCCGGCGGACAGTTCGTGATAGGAGGCCAGACATACGACGCACAGGCAGGTACCCTGAAAGTACAGCTAGACCCCGGAACATACGAATTCAACGCAACACACGACAGCAGCGTAGATGGAGGAGGAGTAGAATTATTATTCTTAAGAGAACCAGGAATGCAAGAAAATATAGAACAGCGCTCAAGATACGACAATTCCAGTCCAATAACTATTGGAACACAGGACAAGATAATACTTGCATACAAAGTAATGAATAATTATAACATGTACATAATAAGAAGTTATCTTGATAAAAACACTTATGGCATTCGTCGTTTTGCTCGCGGCCTGGATGTGCCTTTCTGGTGGGATGATAACTATCTGCCGAGCGACAGCTCAGACTGGGGAGATCCTGTGCAGTGGACTTATGACGTGATGGAACAGTTGAGCGAGATACCACACTCAGATATAACGATGCATTTTGAAGAGAGCACACAACAACCAGACACGCCATATCTCACAATGAAAGTTGGAGAAGAGTTTCCAAGCCCGGGAACAAACAGCACAGATTACGATGAAACCACTAATGAAATAATACTAGCAAGAGCAAGATATCCTCCATGGCCCGGAGAAGGAACTTGGAAAACAGAGATATATCAAGCATTTGCAGACTTGGACGATGTTGCAGGGCATGATCCGCAAATATTTACAACAGATAATCAAGGAAAAATAATCCTCAATGAGACTGGCAAGCAGTTATTCGCTCTTTATTTCATCGCTGACCCCGGAACTAAGTTGTGATGTTGACCTGATATGTTAGGTTAGCCTAAGTCTGCCTTGCTTCGAAAAACAAAAATGATTGCGCCCCTGGTTCGATTATCTGCGAATCAGGGGCGCTTTCTGTATAATGTATTCATGATCTGCTCTAAAAAGTACATAGGTTCACCCCGCCGTAAAGGACGGGGCTAGAAGAAGAACTTTGCAATAACCACGGGCCCAATTCTAGCCCAGCCCTATAGGTGAGTTTTTTTACCCGAAAACTCGGAAATCCTTCTAGCCCAGCCCTTCAGGGCTGGGTTATCGAGCTCTCCAGAAACTCTCGGGCGTTTACGCCCGTTCTACTACATTTCCCCAAATTTCCTTCCGGGTTTCCGTCGCGGATTTACCATCTGTTTTAATTTCAATCACATTGAGCTGACTGGAATTGAGAGATGTCTGCAAATTTTCACGCAAAACTTTCCAATTTTCAGGTCGATAAAATTGACCGTTATACATTTTCACAACCGGTTCGAAATCCAGACCGTGAGCTGTGATAAATTGCTCCTGAAATGTATCGCTAAATTTCGAGATTGGAAGCATATTGAAAATCCCGCCACCATCGTTGTTGATAAGAACAACCGTGAGCGGAATCTGATATTTCTTCGCGGCTAACAGTCCATTCAAATCGTGGTAAAACGCGAGGTCGCCCGTAACTAAAATGCCGGGTCTATCAGATGCTGTAATTATCCCTAGTGCCGTGGAAGTCACCCCATCAATGCCGCTGACACCACGATTAAAGTACAGAGGAATTTCTTTGCCTCTCGGAAATCCGTAATAATCCAGATCGCGGATTGGCATACTGCTGGAGACGATCAGCGGTGCCTTCTCCGGCATAACAGTAAGTATCTCTTCAAAAACTTTGCCCTCGAAAAATTCGGTCGTATTCTCAAGTTGTTCTGTCAGCATTGATGTCATTTGCTGCTCAAATTGAAAAATCCAGTCACCGAATTCTCTTTGACTTTCTGTGACTTTGTTATCCAGCAGCATTTGATTTAATCTCTCGATGAAAATTGCCGGTGTGGATCTGACGATTGTATCTACAGAATTCGATGCGTCAAATCGTTTACCACTGGAATTGATGAGAATTTGTCTCGCCTCGGAATGTGATGACAGAAAATCCGATAAGACGTTGGTCGTGGGCATTCGACCAAATCGCAGGATCAGATCCGGGCGAATCTGCTTTCTGATTTCTTCCGAGCGAAGGAAAGTGGAGGCGGTTGAGATCACATAATCATTGGAATCACTTGTAAACCGAAGATTTGATGCTCCATCTGCAATAATCGGAAATCCTGTAAGTTTCGCAAGATGATATACTTGTGAACGAAATTCCGGATTATATTCTTTCGGGCCGACAAAAATAACTCCCTGATTAGACTGCTCTAGTAATGATTTAACCGACTCAAGAGTACCCTTATCGGGTTCTACATTGGCATTGATTGCATTAGATTGCGGAATGCCGGATTTATTCTCTTCAACTTCTTGAATTATCTGCTGCAAAATTTCAAGAGATGCCGGCTCCAGCGGTTTGCGGAACGGAAAATTCAGGTGGACAGGCCCTTCCGGTGGCATCATTGCATTCGAATACGCTAATTCAGTGAGTTCTGCCAATTTGCTTAGATGCAACTGCTCTTCGTTCGGCAGACCCATATCGGCAAAATAGCGCACTTTGTTTCCATACAGACGCTGTTGATCAATCGTCTGATTGGCGCCGGTATTTTGCAGTTCCGGCGGACGATCCGCGGTGCAAACGATCAGCGGAATATGACTGTAAGACGCCTCTATAATCGCTGGGAAAAAGTTGGCTGTTGCCGTTCCTGAGGTACAAATCAGAACCGTTGGCTGGTGTGTTTTCTTCGCCAATCCAAGGGCGAAAAATGCGCTGCTGCGTTCATCAACAAGGTTATACACTTTAAAGTGAGGATGTTTTGCAAAGGCAAGCGTCAGCGGCGTGGAGCGCGAACCGGGCGAAATACATACATTTTGGACATTGTATCGGGCAAGAATATCGGCGAAACGGTACGCCCACTCGAAATTACGACTGGAGTGATTCGGCATGGAAATCCTGTGGCTGGATGGCATTGAGCATTGGCTTGAATTTCATCATAATTTCGTCGTATTCAGTGGCGGGATCAGAATCCTCAACAATACCGGCGCCGGCAAAAAGAGTGGCCTGATTGCCATCGAATAAACCGGAGCGAAGTCCCACCACAAGATCCATTTCGCCAGCGGAGGTTAAAAATCCCAGCGGAGAGGCGTAGCATCCGCGCTCATAATTTTCATGTGCGGCAATGAATTCCACAGCGCGTGGAACGGGAATTCCGCCGACTGCTGGCGTCGGATGGAGTTTTTCAATGATCCGGAACAGGGAAGTGTCTTGGCGCAAGGTTCCTTCAAACGGGGTATATAAATGTTGGACATTTTGCAGTTTCAGGAGATCAGGCGATTCCGGATACGACAAATTGGTGACCAGCGATTGAAGGGCTTTCCTTAAAAACTCTACCACATATTGATGTTCGGAACGATCCTTCTGACTTTCTAATAATTGGCGACCAAATTGTGCGTCTTCAAATTCAGAATCTCCGCGCTGGATTGATCCCGCGAGGGCATCACAGTGAAGAATCCCGTTATTTACCTGGGCAAATTCTTCCGGAGTCGCTCCGAGAAAGGTTTTCCCGGTTTCATTTCGGAGGAGAAAGGTTGTACAGTTCGGATAATTTGATTCCAGTCGTTCAGTAATGGCAAATACATTGAATTCCCGGGAAGATCGCAGCTGCATTCGCGAACTCAGAACCACTTTCTCGAAGCTCTTTTCCTTGATTCCCTCGACACCTCGTTGAACCAAGCCTGTCCAACGATCGGCACTCACCGGTTGATGATACACTTCCTCCAGTTGATCCGGAATTGTCGATCGATTATCCAGCACATGAATTTGGGATATTATCCAGGAATATTCCCGAGCGACGTCATCAGATATCTTGGTAAAAGCAGAATGAGGTTCCACCAGAATATTTATCGAGAGAACTGTGTTGTCTTCAGCGCTCTGGATAAGATATTTGGGAAGGACAAGACTCACCGGCGCAAAACCACACCAGAGGTCTCCGGTTGCCTTCGGGAAAAATGTGCTTTGAAAAAGAAAAATCTGACCAGACTTCTCTGCGTAGCCATCTTGCGAAATGCAGTGAGTTTTGTTTTTCCAGTGGATAAAAAAGTCCTCAGCCTCTTTCAGTCTGGAGGAACCGGAGAACTCTTTTTCCAGCACTGAACCAATTCCTGTGAGCAAAAAATTCTCGTGCGGTCGTGAAAAATAGAACTGCTTTAATCTGGTTTCCGGCAAATGCTTGAGCAATCGCAACGACGGCAGCGGCTTGATGTCAAACTGTACCTGCAAAATGAAGGGTTTGGCAGCAGATTCAAACAACTCTGTGAATTGTTCGAGCCGGGCGTTTATATCTTTGGGTAACACAGAACGGTTGATAATATCCTCTTGCAGAATCCTGTTTAATCAGCCACAAATATACACAGAGTAAGAATGGAATTGCAATCTTTCCGCTAGGAAATTAAACACCGAAAATCACCGAAAGACACCGAAAAAGATGGAAGCAAGTAGGTTTGTGGTTCGTTGGTAGTGAAGACTAGGAGAAGCAGGAAAAAAAGAAGACGCCTCCTTTCCTCGACTGGCGCGTTCTCCCTTTCCCTTTTGAAGGGAGAGGGAGACAGTAGGAGAGAGTTCGTTGTTGCCTCAAACCTTTGAACAATCGACTCTTATACCCTATACCCTATACCCTATACCGTATAACCGTATACCTTATTCTGGATTCATTTGCTTCCTACCTATTTCAGTTGAATAAATTAGCAATTACTCTTTGGAATTAAATTTTCCCAATGCGTAAAAGTTGACACTTTCCACTTAGTGCACAATATTTAAAGAAAGAATAACGTTGAAAAGGAGGGTGCGGATTATGGGGAATAAAAAATTTCGTCAGACATTGGAAGAACTTCACCAACGATTGCAGGAAGCAGACTCACTGGATGAGGATACGCGACAACTGCTGACGCACGTGGATGCTGATATTCAACAAATTTTGGAAAAAGATGTGAATCAGCCCACGGAAACTCATCGTTCGTTAAATACACAGTTGGATGAAGCGGTGGGCGCCATCGAAAGTGAATATCCTAACCTTGCCGACACCATGCGCCAGATTATGACAGCCCTGGCAAATATGGGGATTTGAGGCGTAACACGTAATGCGTGATGCGTAATGCGTGTGGAAAATATTTCTGAAAATTGACACAAGAAAACAACCGTTCACGGACGGCGGAATTTACGAGGAGGAATAAATGAATAAATTTCTAATTGTATCGGTGATTGTTGTAATCTTTTTTCCAATGATGCTTGTCGCGGAGGACAATTATCAGTCTGATACGATTTCCACTTCACAGGGTGATCTTACCATCACATTTATCGGACACGGCACCTTGATGTTTCAGAACCAGAATAAAGTGCTCCACGTGGATCCGGTTTCGCAGTACGGTGATTATTCCACGCTTCCCAAGGCTGATCTGATTCTGATTACCCACGCCCACGGCGATCATTACGATCCGGAGACCATTGCCAAAATCCGTAAGAAGTCCACAGATATTATTGTCGCGCCAGTTCTGGAGGGGAAAGTTTACGGGAGCATCATGATGAAAAACGGCGAGTCGAAAACCGTCCAGGAATTTCCGATTGAAGCCGTTCCGGCATACAATCTGGTGCATATGCGGGATAACGGAAAGCCTTATCACCCGAAAGGTGAAGGGAACGGTTATATCATCACCTTCGGAAATAAGAGAATCTATGTCGCTGGCGACACAGAAAACACCCCGGAAATGAAAGCCTTGAAAAATATCGACATCGCCTTTTTACCAATGAATTTGCCGTATACCATGACACCGGAAATGGTCGCCGATGCCGCCAAAGCGTTTCAACCAAAAATTTTGTATCCGTATCACTACGGAGACACCGACCCGCAAAAATTGGTGAAACTCCTTGAAGATTCTCCCCAGATTGAAGTGCGGATTCGGGATATGGAGTGAATTCCTCTCTTGTGTATTCTTTATCGTGGAAAAACCTCAGAAATCCTTCGAACCCAGCCCTTCCTGGCTTTCCACCCCGCCGTAAACGACGGGGCTATAAATAAAACAATCCTATAATTATATGTGCTATTCTAGCCCAGCCATTCAGGGCTGGGTTAATGAACAAAAAATTCTTGCACACTCAAATCTCCGCCTCTATATTAGCGCATTATGAAAGCACAAGCACAGAATCCGAACAATTTATATTTTTGGTGGTGGTTTAGAAGTGGGGGATCTGTGCAACGAATCACCGCCTGAATATTTTAAATATTTTAAGCACAGAAGCCCCTGTTCAGCAATGGACAGGGGCTTTTTTGTTTTTGGGACACAAATAAATGGACCTTCAACAATTTCAAAATTTGGCTCAGACGTATTCGACAGTACCGGTGTACAGAAAAGTACTGTCCGATTTACTCACGCCTGTCTCTGCGTATCTGCATCTTGCCAGAGATGCCAAATACGCCGTGCTCCTGGAATCGGTGGAGAAGGGCAGACACTACGCACGCTTTTCTTTTATTGGACGCAATCCCTCGAAAATTCTGACGCAGAAAAATGATAGAACGATCATCGAAATTCCGGGAGAAGGAGAAACGACCGCCACCAAATCATTTTTCGATGTACTTCGGGAGCATCAGAATGCTGTCAATATTCCTCAATTGCCAGAGATTCCGCTCTTCTCAGGCGGCTGGGTTGGATATATGGGCTACGAGACAATCCGCTGGGCTGAGGATGTGCCAGTCCATACCGGTGATTCGGATTATGCTCCGGACGCCATATTTATGCTGTTTGACACACTGATTGCTTTCGATCACCTGAAACACGAGACGATTATCAGCACGAATGTTTCAATCGACCAAAACAGATCACTCCGTGCACAGTACGACAAAGCACAGCAAATCATAGAGGAAGTCATCATCGATTTGCAACAGAGTGACGGATATATGACCACTGAGCCAACGAAAAATTATCCGCTTACATCAAATATGTCGCAAGCGCAATTCGAGAGCGCGGTTGAGAAAGCCCGGGAACACATTATTGCCGGCGATGTCTTCCAACTGGTACTCAGCCAGCGATTTGAACGCCGATCTGACTCTGAGCCGTTTTCAATCTACCGCGCACTTCGGAGTATTAATCCGTCGCCGTTTATGTATTACCTGCAACTTAATGATTTCCAAATTATCGGCGCATCTCCGGAGCTATTGGTCGGTGTGGAAAATCGTTGTATGGAGGTTCGTCCAATTGCAGGAACGCGTCCACGCGGACTTTCTGATGACGAAGATACTGTACTGCAAGAGGAACTCCTCGCCGATGAAAAAGAGCGGGCAGAACATCTAATGCTGGTTGATTTGTCACGGAACGACGTCGGAAGAGTTTGCGAATACGGATCTGTTCAGATGGAGTCGTTTATGGAAGTCGAGAAATACAGTCACGTGATGCACATCGTCTCAGATGTACAGGGCAAATTATTGGATAAATACGACGCCTTCGAAGCGTTGATGGCAGGCTTTCCGGCGGGAACAGTCTCCGGTGCTCCAAAAATTCGTGCGATGGAACTGATCCACGAACTGGAACCGGATCGCCGGGGAATTTACTCCGGCGCGGTGGGATATCTTGACTTCCACGGTAATCTCACCACCTGTATCGCTATTCGCACTTTGCAGATGAAAGACGATCTCGTCTCATTTCAGAGCGGGGCGGGCATCGTCTACGATTCAATACCTGAAAATGAGTACGAAGAGACGCACAACAAAGCCCGCGCGATTATGCGGGCAATTGATTATGCCGAGCGGGGACTGCAATGATTCTTGTGATAGATAATTACGATTCGTTTACCTACAACCTCGTCCAGTATCTGGGCGAACTCACGGGCGACATTGAGGTTCATCGAAATGACCACATCACCGTCAATGAGATTCGCGAATTACATCCGGACCAAATTGTCATTTCACCAGGACCGGGACGTCCGGAAGATGCTGGAATATCAGTACAACTCATTCAAGAATTGGGCTCGGAGATTCCAATTCTTGGAATATGTCTCGGTCATCAATGCATCGGACAGGCGTACGGAGGGCAGATCGTCCACGCGCCACAGATTATCCATGGGAAAACCTCACAGATATATCAGAATGGTGATTCGCTCTTCCGAGGAATCGCCAAGCCGTTTGACGCCACGCGCTACCATTCACTGATGGTAGAAAAAGAAACACTCCCTGCAACGCTGGCGATCACCGCAGAGACAGGCAATGGCATTATCATGGGACTTTCGCACCGGGACTATCCGGTAAAGGGAATGCAATTTCACCCCGAGTCCATCGCCACGAAATATGGAATGCAAATACTTGAAAACTTCTTAGAGGATTCACAATGAATACTATACTGAGCAAACTACAACAGCGTGAAGATCTCTCGTTTGATGAAGCATATGCGACGATGCTCCGGATTATGACCGGGGAGTACATCGATCCGGAGATAGCAGGATTTCTGATCGGAATGAGTATGAAAGGCGAGACCACCGACGAAATCGCCGGATTCGCCACCGCGATGCGGGAGAAGATGGTCAAGATTCCGATCACTGTAGATGCCATCGATATGTGCGGCACCGGCGGTGACGGAACTGGTACTTTTAATATCTCTACTGCAGCGTCGTTTGTGGTCGCCGGCGCAGGAATTCCGGTCGCCAAGCACGGCAATCGTTCCATCAGCAGCAAGTCGGGATCGGCGGATGTCCTGACTGAATTAGGCGTGGATATCAGGATGGATCCGGAGAAAACTGCCCGCTGCGTTGATGACATCGGACTGGGATTTTTGTTCGCTCCGGCGCTCCATCCGGCGATGAAGCACGTGATGCCGGCAAGAAAGGCGCTGGCGGTTCGAACAGTATTCAATATTCTGGGGCCGCTCTGCAATCCGGCAGAAGTCAAACGCCAGCTGATCGGACTCTTCGACGGCAAACTCACTGAAAAGTTGGCGCAGGTGCTGAAACAACTTGGTACAAAGAGCGCCATGACCGTCCACGGCGCAGACGGACTGGATGAAATCTCCACAACTGGTGTAACCAGGATGAGTATTTTGTCTGAATCCGGTGAGGTGGAATCAATCGAATTCGATCCGAAATCAGTTGGCTACAATTCAAATTCATTGCAGGATATCCTTGGCGGTTCGGCGACGGACAATGCAAAAATTATCAGGAGTATTCTGGAGGGACAGTCCGGGCCACATCGAGACATAACAATCCTGAACGCCGCAGCTGGTCTTGTGGTTGGCGGCAAAGCCGCGAATATCGAGGAAGGTTTAGAATACTCCAAAGAAGCCATCGATTCCGGTAAAGCAGAGAAAGTTCTGGAGAGGCTGGCATCCGCGTGAGTTCAGTGTTGAACAAAATATTGCGGACAACTCGATTGGAAGTGGAAAATCGGGAAAAGTTGATTCCAATAGAAAAACTGAAAAACCGAAATACGCCGATCCGCGATATTAAAAGCGCTCTCCGAAAAAATGGAGTCAGCATCATCGCTGAAATCAAGCGAAAATCGCCGTCCCAGGGAATCATCCGCGACGATATTGATCCGGTGCAGATGGCGAATATTTATCAAGAAAATGACGCATCTGCGATCTCCGTCCTGACTGACGAACCGTATTTCGGTGGCAATCTAAATTTGTTGCAGGAAATCAGAGCATCGGTGGAATTACCCATCCTGCGCAAGGATTTTATCGTGAGTGAATATCAGGTGTATGAATCATACCACGCCGGTGCTGACGCCATCCTGCTTATCGCCGAAGCATTATCCCCGAATGAACTTTTTAACCTGTACTCGCTGGCAACATCACTGGGATTACACGTGCTGGTGGAAGGATATACAAACGAATCAATCAAGACAATCAATGAACTCAAGCCCGAAATTATCGGAATAAACGCCAGAAATTTGGACATGATGGAAGTGGATTTCAACGGAATGCTAGCAAAACGAGAATTGCTTCCCAGAGATGCGATTACGGTAGCAGAATCCGGAGTTCAGACGCCAGCCCAGATCACAAAAATTTACGACGCAGGCTATGATGCTGCTCTGATTGGAACATCATTAATGAAATCCGAAGATCCAGGAAAACTATTACAATCGTTGATAAACGAATCCGAATCCAATGAGGTGCTCCGTGATTCAGTTTAAGATCTGTGGCATTACAAATCTGGATGATGCTAAGGTTGCGGTGGAGAACGGTGCCTCGGCGATCGGGTTTATTTTCTACAGGAAGAGTCCGCGGTATATCGAGCCTGAAAATGCTCGGGAGATTGTAAAGAAACTTGGCGGAGCAGTGAAAACGGTCGGAGTCTTTGTCGATGAATCCACTAATAAGGTGAATAAAATCGCTCGGGATGTGAATCTGGATTTTGTCCAGTTGCACGGAGACGAATCACCGGATTATTGCAGGAAAATCCAGCGACCAATCATCAAAAGTTTCAGGGTTGGGAATGGCTTCGATCTTTCAACGGTGAATGATTATCCCGTTGATGCGGTGTTATTGGATACTTATGTCAAGGGCACAGCTGGAGGCACCGGCGAGGCATTCCACTGGGATGATTACGATTATGGTCTTGTGAATAAACCGCTGATTCTTGCGGGCGGCTTAACGCCGGACAATGTGTTGAGGGGAATACAAAGCATTCATCCGGATGCTATTGATATCAGCAGCGGTGTTGAGGTGTCGCCGGGGAAGAAGGATGCTGTGAAGATAGAAGAACTGGGAGAAATGTTGAAAGAGACTTTATCCACAAAAAATGTGGAGATATTCTGATAGAAATTTTAAATACGGTAAGGAAAAAGCGGAAAGAATCATCCTGAGCCTGTCGAAGGATGACACAAATACGGTTTTCTGGAAAATCGAGTGGTTGTATTCCCGTCGCATTTCGACATCCGCCTCGGCGGATCAGAGTGACGGATTGTGCTCTCGGACTGAATCTCAACAAGTCATCCTGAGCCTGTCGAAGGATGACCCTGTTTACGACTCTCGAGAAAAAGGTGCTCTAAATGAATAACGGAATGGTTTACATACTGCAATGTTCTGATGGTTCCTATTATACAGGTGTTACAAACGATAAAGATCGAAAACACAGACAGGGAATATATCATAAATGCTACACCTATTCAAGGCGCCCCGTGAAACTGCTTTGGACATCAGAGGAAATACCGCTTGATCAGGCAATTGATCTTGAGAAAATGATTAAAGGATGGCGGCGAGAGAAAAAAGAGGCTTTAATGAATGGTGAGTTTGAACGATTACCGGCATTATCGAAAGCCTATTCAGAGCGGGGAAACCAGTCATCCTGAGCTTGTCGAAGGATGACCAAAAGACAGAACTCTTGAGTGATGAGCGTTTGTTCCAGGCACTCTTCGATATCCGCGGCAGCGGATCAGAGTGACGGATTATGCTCCAAAACCAAGCTCAGGATGATATCGTGTTCTCAATAACAGAGGTTATTTAAACAAATGAACAACACAAAATCGAACGGACAACCAAAGAATTATCATCAGCCGGACAGCCGGGGACATTTCGGGCAGTTCGGCGGAAAATACGTGCCGGAGACATTGATTCCGGCGCTGGAAGAACTGGAACGACTATACCTCGAATCCAAAGACGATCCTGAGTTTCAAGAAGAGTTTGAGGATTTGCTCAAAGAGTATGCAGGTCGTCCGTCGCCATTGTATTACGCGTCGCGGATCAGCGAGGAGACCGGATACAATATTTACCTCAAGCGCGAGGATTTGAATCATACCGGCGCGCACAAGATTAACAATACGCTGGGACAAATCCTGCTTGCGAAAAAGATGGGGAAGTCGCGGATCATCGCCGAGACCGGCGCCGGACAGCACGGCGTCGCCACCGCGACTGTTGCGGCAAAATTTGGACTCAAATGCATTGTTTATATGGGCGAAGAAGATGTTCGCCGGCAAAATCTGAACGTCTTCAGGATGAATCTCCTCGGTGCAGAGGTCCGACCGGTGAAATCCGGAAGCCGGACGCTGAAAGACGCCACCAACGAAGCCATTCGTGATTGGGTGGCGAATGTAGAAGATACATACTATCTGATTGGATCGGTCGTCGGTCCGCATCCCTATCCGATGATTGTCCGTGATTTTCAAAAAGTCATTGGCGAAGAAGCCCGCCAGCAAATTCTAGAGAAGACCGGAAAAATTCCTGATGCACTGGTGGCGTGTGTTGGCGGAGGAAGCAACGCTATCGGTATTTTTCATCCATTTATTGATACGTCGGTAAAAATGTACGGCGTCGAAGCCGCCGGACTCGGTGTTAACACAGAAAAGCACGCCGCGACGATTGGGAAAGGCTCGCTCGGTATCTTCCAGGGATCGCAATCGTATCTGTTACAAAATGAAGATGGACAGGTTCAACTACCGCACTCCATCAGCGCCGGACTGGATTATCCAGGCATCGGTCCGGAGCACAGTTATCTGCAATCAATCGAGCGGGTGCAATATCTCAACGCCACGGATGAAGAGGCGGTCACCGCGTATGAATGGTTGTCTCAGAAAGAGGGCATCATTCCTGCGTTGGAGTCAGCGCACGCTCTAGCGGTAATCCAACAGGGAAAACTCGATCTGAAGAAAGGATCGACAATCGTGGTGAATCTTTCTGGTCGCGGTGACAAGGACGTCCACTCTGTAGCAGATTATCGTGGGAAGGAAATATGATGCGGGTTATAGCCGAACTTTTTCAGTCTGATAGCAAGAAATTAGTGCCGTTTATCACGGCTGGATATCCTGAATTGGAGATTACGCCAGATCTGGTGTTGGCAGCGGAGCGAGCCGGTGCGGATATGGTAGAAATCGGGATGCCGTTTTCCGATCCGCTTGCAGACGGTCCGGTTATCCAGGAAGCCAGTCAGGTGGCGATTACAAGTGGAGTCACGGTTAAGCGTATTCTTGGAATGGTCGAACAGATTCGAAGACAATCTGAAATTCCAATTGTTCTGATGGGTTATATCAATCCGATATTCAAATATGGCACAGATCAATTCTTACAGGATGCGGCTAGCGCTGGCGTCAATGGTTTGATCATCCCGGATGTGCCGTTGGAAGAAGGCGACGAACTGTTTGCTCAGATCAAATCAGCGAATTTGAGTCCAATCCTGCTCGTTGCGCCGAATACAGCGGACAAGCGAATTGCGACACTTGGTTTTACTGCAGAGGATTTGTTGTACGCGGTTTCCATCCTTGGAGTTACTGGTTCAGGATTAAAGAATCACGAGAAGTTGCATTCATATTTTAACCGAATCCGCAAGAATACTTCTACGCCGTTTGTGGTTGGATTTGGTATCTCATCGCCGGAGGATATCCGGTCAATCGGTGACATTCCGGACGGTGTTGTGGTTGGATCGGCGCTGCTGAACAAAATCGCGGCGAGTGATAAACCCGTGAAAGCAACGGAAGAATTTTTAGGCTCGTTGAGAGGTGCGCTGGATGAGGTTGGGGAAGGGGTTTCTATGGAAAGTCGCTCTTCGACAGGCTCAGAGTGACGGGATATGCTTCCAATTCAGAACTATGCGAGTCATCCTGAGCTTGTCGAAGGATGGCCCCAAGATAGATTTCTATATTGATGAGCGTTTGCTCCCGTCGCTCTTCGACAGGATCAGAGCGACAAAATACCAATTGCACAAAACACAAAAATGCATAGATTAGAGAGGATAAACGATGATAGTGGTGATGAATAAATCCGCGTCATCCGGTGACATTAATAAGGTCAAAGAACAGATACAGCATCTTGGATATAAACCGCATAATGTTCGATTTCAATCCAGTGCTTCTGACGCAAATCTCAAGCAGAAAAATCAAAATTCAGGCAAACAAATAGAAGATTTACCGGGGGTAGTCGATATTTTGGAAGATTCACCACAGGAAAAGTTATCCTCACGTAATCATCGTAAAGAAAATACGCTGGTCACGGTTGGTGATGTGGTTTTCGGTGACGGAAATGCAGTGATGATTGCTGGCCCTTGCGCCGTTGAATCCAGAGACCAAGTCATCGAAACAGCACAACGTGTCCAGGAAAGTGGTGCACAGGTTTTACGCGGCGGCGCATTCAAACCGAGAACTTCACCATATTCCTTCCAGGGATTAGGGGAGCGCGGACTGGCACTTCTCGCGGAAGCCCGCGAATTGACGGGTTTACCAATTGTCACGGAAGCGGTCGATCAGGATTCTGCAAGATTAGTGGCGCAATACGCAGATATGATCCAGATCGGCGCGCGAAATATGCAGAATTTCAGTCTGCTGGAAGAAGTGGGACAACTCGGAAAGCCAGTCATGCTCAAACGTGGAATGAGCGCCACACTCAAAGAAACGCTTTTGTCAGCAGAATATATTATGAGCAACGGCTGTTCCGATGTTGTGGTGTGCGAAAGAGGAATTCGCACTTTTTCCCGACATTCCAGGAATACACTCGATCTCGGATTTATTCCTGCATTCAAAGCGGAAAGCCATTTGCCGGTGATTGTCGATCCGAGTCACGCCAGCGGTCGGCACGATAGCGTAATGCCCTTAGCTTACGCTGCATTAAGTGTCGGCGCGGATGGAATTATGGTTGACGTGCACGGTCATCCGGAACACGCAAAAGTCGATGGTTTTCAGGCGATACTGCCGGATGAATTCGCTGAGATGATGGCAAATCTGAAAGCCATTGCGAACGTACTTCATAGAAATATTGGTTCCCTCTGACGAATGATTCGTATTTCTCCACTTAAAACCCCAATTAAAGTTAATCTCGAAGTCAATGGTGATAAGTCTATATCACACAGGGCGTTGATATTTTTCTCACTTGCAAATGGAAAGTCAGAAATAACTGGTTTAAGCAAGGGAGTTGATGTACAATCAACGAAGAAAGTCTTGACGCAACTAGGGGTAGAAATTCACCAGGAAGATGAAAAGACCGTAGTCCGCTCAAAAGGATTAAAAGATTTTCGTCAGCCGGACGAACCGCTCGATGCTGGCAATAGCGGCACGACAATACGTCTGATGACCGGCTTGCTCAGCGGCTTACCATTTCCAACAGAAATAACCGGAGACAAATCGTTGCAAAAACGCCCCATGCATCGGATTGTTGAGCCGTTGTCACAAATGGGAGCCAAAATTTCGTCCTCTCCTGACGAAACCGCGCCGCTTAAAATTGAACCGTCAGCGCTCCACGGAATTGATTACACGCTTCCGGTCGCCAGTGCACAGGTTAAGTCAGCGATTATACTGGCGGGATTACAGGTACAATCCGGTGAAACAATTGTCCGGGAAAAAACCCTTTCCAGGAGGCATACCGAACTAATGCTCCAGTCATTTGGAGCTCCGGTTCATGTGGATGGTTCAGTTGTGCGAGTACAGAAATTGGATGAACCACTCAAATCATTAAATATATCTGTTCCCGGCGATCCCAGTTCCGCGGCATTTTGGGCGACGGCAGCGGCGATTATTCCTGACTCGTCCGTTGTATTGAAAAATATTTGTCTTAGTCCTGAGCGCATCGGATTTTTTACTATTCTCAGGGAATTCGGATTGAAAATAACGCTTGAAGAGAAATCGATTACTCCTGAACCATCAGGAGATATCAGAGTTGTTTATAGCCAATTCTCGGACATCGAAATTTTAAAAGAACACATTCCGTCAATGGTGGATGAAGTACCGTTAATCGCCGTAATCGGTGCATTCAACACCGGACACAAAACTGTGGTCCGCGGTGCACAGGAACTTCGGGTGAAAGAGAGCGACCGGATTAGCGCAATTGTCCATAATCTCATACAGATGGGCGTTCCGGTGAAAGAATTTGAAGATGGGTTTGACATTAGTCCGAATTCAAAACCGACTGGCGGTAATTTCAAATCCTTTGGAGATCACCGGATTGCAATGGCTTTTTCCATTGCAGCACTGGGAGCAGAAGGCGAATCCACGCTTGATGATGCAGAAATCGCCAGCATCTCGTATCCCGAATTTTGGGAGCATTTCGAAATGCTGAGAAAGAGCGCTGAAACATGAGTTATTCCCTGGGAATTATTGGAAATCCTGTAGAGCACTCCCTCTCGCCAATTATGCAGAAACATCTTCTGGGAATTACCGGAGAAGAAGGGACGTACCAAAGAATTCTGGTTGAAAACGAAACGCAGTTGGATCGGATTATCCAGAGATTACGACTCGGCGAGTTAAAAGGAATTAATGTCACTGCGCCGTGGAAAACGGTGATTGGTTTGCATATCGACGAACTCACTCCAACCGCTCAGAAGCTGGGTGCGTTGAACACAGTCAAATCAGTGAAGACCAGATTAATTGGCGAAAACACCGATGTCTTTGGTTTTAAACATTCTTTGCTCAATTATTCTAGTGGCTCTTTACCGTTTGAAAACGCTGTTATGCTTGGTGCCGGCGGCTCGGCGCGAGCAGTTTTAATGGGACTTGAACAGCTTAATTGTCCGGAATTAACGATTCTCAACCGAACTGTAGAACACGCAGAAGATCTGGTTGAACAATTAGGTTTTTCCGGTGAAGTACAGATCGATGAACTGAATCGGCAAAACCTGAAACGATCGCTGCAGGAAGCGTCACTAGTAGTTAACACTTTGCCACCGTCTGGCAGAAAGATATTCAGTCGGATGCAATTGCCAGAAACCGGCCAGAGAACTAAAACTTACTATGATCTCGTCTATGCGAAAAAGTATCTGAAAATAGCACAGAAAGCCAAAGATGCCGGTTGGCGGGTCATTGACGGACTCAGTATGCTGATTTATCAGGGAATCGCCTCGATGGAATTCTGGCTGGAGCGAAAGATGATTGATCAGATAGACATTCAATCCCTGTACGAACAACTCGACAAACAGCGATGAAAAAATTTCTCACTGGCATTATGGGCTCGGGAAAATCAACCGTTGGCGAGGAACTCGCTCAACAACTCGGCTGGACGTTTATCGACGCTGATAACGTGATCGAGGTGCAGGCGGGTAAAACTATTTCAGAGATTTTTCACGACGAGGGAGAAGCCTATTTCCGATCTGTAGAGAAGGAAATCATCAGGAAACTTCTTTCCACAGATGATGCTGTAATTGCGCTGGGCGGCGGTGCGCTGGAGGATGCTGAAACACGGAAAAAAGTAAGCGAAACAGGGCAGGTTATCTGGCTACAAGTGAATCCAGAAACGGCTGCAAATCGTGTAGTAAGGAGTACGAATCGACCGCTACTTGCCGAGGCAAATGATCAGGAATCAGTGACGGGAATGTTGCAGAGTATTCTTGCTGAGCGTCGGAAAAACTATGCGACAGCTGATTTAATAATAGATGCCGAAAAAATGTCCCCGGAGACTATAGTCGAAACCATTCTAGAGAAAACAGAATTTTCACCGATCGGTTTGACAGAAAATCAAATAGCGTCCACGGAGAAATACGGGTATGATGTCATTGTGAAGCAGGGAATGCTGACATTGCTGGGAAAATATCTGAAGAAATACGATTTCAGCTCAAATGTTGCTCTAATTACCGACTCAAATGTCTCGCAACTGTATCAGCAGCAAGTTGTCGGAAGTTTGGAAAATGCCGGATACTCTGTGACTTCCAAAGTGCTGCCCACTGGCGAAGCAACAAAAACTCTCGAGTCATTGGAAAAACTTTATATTCACTTTTCAAAAGCACATCTCGACCGAAAGTCTCCGGTAATAGCACTGGGTGGCGGTGTAATCGGAGATTTAGCGGGATATTTTGCTGCCAGCTATTTACGGGGAATTCCACTTATCCACGTGCCCACTTCATTGCTGGCGCAAGTTGACAGCAGCATCGGAGGCAAAGTGGGAATTAATCTAACAGCCGGGAAAAACCTGGTGGGCGCATTTTATAAACCAACGCTTGTATTCAGTGATGTAAATACATTATTTACACTTCCGGAAAGAGAGTGGCGAACCGGACTCGGGGAAGTCATGAAATACGGTTTTATCGGAAATCCCGAGATTTTCAAACTCCTCGAATCTGAATCTGATTTTGTCAAAATCGTTAAAATCTGTATTCAGCGCAAACTCAACATAGTCCAGCAGGATTTCAAAGAGGGCGGTCTCAGAAAAATCCTGAATTTTGGCCACACGCTGGGACACGCGCTGGAACAGGTGACTCATTACAATCTGGTGACGCACGGAGAAGCCGTCTACTGGGGAATGATCGGCGCGCTTTCTCTTTCGAATCAGGCGGGGAAATTGAGTCCGTTAGCGCTAGAAACATCTCTGGAAATTTTAAAGCGGTTTGATTTTAAGCTTCCACCATTTGATATTAACACAGATGAGATTTTCCAGGCATTGCGCAGCGACAAAAAACGATTGGACGGAACAATTCACTGGATCTTACTTGAAGATATCGGCAAACCAATCATTGCCACAGATGTTGATAATGATCAGATCTCCAAAGCGATTGATTTTGCACTGGAATTCGTTCGAAACTAAATAATTCCGGGGGAAACACGATGCACTTGCTTATTTTGCACGGACCGAATTTGAATTTGTTGGGCGAACGGGAACCGGAAGTGTACGGCTCGCAAACCCTGGATGATATCAATGATGCTGTCAAACAACACGCCCAATCGAAAGGACACGATGTCCGGATATATCAATCGAATCACGAAGGCGACCTCGTGGATTATCTCCACAAAAACCGGTTTTGGGCAGATGGTATTTTTATCAATCCCGGCGCACTGACGCATTATAGTTATGTTCTGCGGGATGCCATCGCTTCCGTGCAACCGCCGTGTGTTGAAGTGCATTTGTCCGATATTACCGAACGCGAGGAGTTCAGAAAAATCTCTGTTATCAAAGATGTTTGTGTCAAGCAAATTAGGGGAAAAGGGTTAAACTCGTATCTTGAAGCGATAGATTATTTGAGTGATGTTCTATAGTTAAAGGTGTGTTGGTTTTTTGTCACCCTTTGACAATCTCAGGGTGACTCATTCGAGGAGTCGTACTGTTTTTATATCCGGCCAGTCAATGGCCCGGCTCTTGACGGGCTGATGATGGGATCTTCTCGAAGGATGAACACAGAATCTAATAAAAGGGATTTAAAGTTTTATGAACCACGAAAAGTACATGCGAATTGCGATTGCGAAAGCCAGAGAAGGCATAGAATCCGGACAGACACCGTTTGGCGCTTGCGTTGTCAAGGATGGTGAGGTCATCAGTGCCGCGCATAATCATGTCTGGGCTTCCATAGACATCACCGCACACGCAGAAATAGCGGCAATCCGGGAAGCGTGCAAGAATTTGAATACTGTAGATTTATCTGAATGTGTTATTTATTCCACCTGCGAGCCGTGCCCCATGTGTTACAGCGCCATCCACTGGGCGCGCATCGACACCATTATTTTTGGCGCGAATATCGCGGATGCAGAAAAGGGCGGATTCAACGAAATCCCGATTTCCAATGAGCAGCTCAAAGAACTTGGCAATGATAATGTCACTTTAGTGAAAGATTTTCTCAAAGAAGAATGTGCCGAACTGTTTGATGAGTGGAAAGCGGCGGAGAAGAGCCGGTCGTACTGATCATAAACCAAGATCAAAGTGCTGTAACGATCAAAGATGAAAGAATAAATGGAAGATGGAGAATGGAAAAAACAAAACCATCACTCATCTCGACTACTCCCGAGCAATTGAGCAATCATCTTATACAGAAGACAATACCATAACTTGATAAAAGCCATCCGGAGAATAATTTCACCGCTGAGGCGCAGAGCACGCAGAGTAAACAATCCAAAACCAACAACGACCAACAAATAGAAAACAATTGTTCAAACTCTATTGAAGACTTAGTTGTTTTCTCCAATCACCACAACACTCCAACACCCCAACACTGTTTAACACTCTTTGTGTAGAATCAAACAGACAATTTCATTACATTAACATTTACTAATCAACAGAAATTACGGGGTTGACAGAGCATGTGGACGTTATTAGTCTCCATCTTTAAAATTTTTGTCGCAGGGATTTTAGGTGGTGTCGTGGGATACGAGCGGGAATATACGGAAAAACCCGCTGGTCTTCGGACGCTGATGCTGGTAGCTGTTGGCTCGACGGCCTTTACCATTGTCTCCATCCAATTAAGCGGAGGAAGTCAATATTCTGATATTGGGCGCATTGCAGCCGGCGTTGTTTCTGGTATTGGTTTTTTGGGAGCGGGCGCAATTATACGCGAGCGAGGTTCTGTAGAAGGAGTGACCACGGCCGCGGCAATCTGGGTAACTGCTGCCATCGGTTTATTGGTGGGTGCTGGACAAATCATCGAAGCAATAATCGCTACCGGCTTTGTTTATTATATTTTGCATTATCTGCCCAGCGTGTTCGAGAGCAAATATAAAAACGGGCGTCATACTCATTCCAATAATGAAAATGAGGCACGGGAAGACGAAACCTAAACTGTTTAGATCAATGTTAAGCGGGGAAAATCCATGAACAGGTTTTTAACGAAGTGGGCTGTTACCTTTTTTGCCGTTTTAATTACTGAACGGATTCTGCCGGGCATTCACGCCGATAGTGTTATGACTCTGCTGCTTGCCGCATTACTTCTTGGTATTCTCAACGCGATTCTGCGTCCCATTTTATTGGTAATAACGCTCCCGATCACGATTCTCACCTTTGGCATTTTTGCACTTATCATCAACGGGATTGTCCTGGCGCTGGTCAGTGTTCTCATTCCAGGGTTCGCAGTCTTTGGTTTTTGGTCCGCTGTCTTTGGTGCGCTGATCATTTCTGTTTTTAGCGCCATCATTAACGGATTAGTGAAGGGGTAAGTCAGACTGCATATCTTTGGAAAAATACTACCAGCGATAATTTACCGTACTGCCGTTTCAAATATGATTGATTTCCTCTCCAATCGGGATTAGATTTCAGTTGTCCAACCATTTGTATTGCAAACTTCGACATTACTGAATCAAGGAAAGACAGGGATATTGAAAGATATCTCTGGCCACTGTGCCTGATGATAATTTATTTGAAGAACAGAGCAACTGAATTCAATAAAAAAAGCCCGGGAAAACCCGAGCATTTTTGCAGTGCCGAGGGTGGGAGTCGAACCCACACGGGCTAAAAGCCCACTGGATTTTGAATCCAGCGCGTCTGCCAATTTCACCACCCCGGCAAGTGCAAAAAATATAGCAAACTGCAAAAGTAACTCAAAGCTACTTTTACAGAAAATATGGAGACTAAAACCCTGTACTGAACTGAGGCAACCGAGGAGAGAAAACCATGGCGTTTCAAACGATTCCAGAGATGTTTTGGACCAATGCTGAAAAATATGCTGATCATCCGTGTATGGGATACAAAGTAGCGGGTGTCTGGAAAACGTACTCATTTCAACAAGTAGCAGAACGCGTTCGGGATATCGCGGCAGGATTGGCATCTTTGGGCATTCAGCGGGAAGAGAAGGTCTCGATTATTTCGGATAACAACCCCAAATGGGCAATTACTGACTATGCGATATTGTCAATCGCAGCCGTGACGGTTCCCGTTTACTCGACCCTGTTACCGCATCAAATACAATATCTCCTGAACGACGGTGACGTGAAAATTATCTTTGCAGAAAATAAATCCCAGATAGAAAAACTCACTCAAATCTTCGACGATCTGGACAAATTGCAGTATGTGATCGCTTTGGACAATGAACAATACGAGGAAGAATATATTCTCACTTGGAATGAACTTCGTGAGAAGGGAAAACAGTATCGGGAAGAATCCGATTTTTCGCTTGAGGACCGGTGGAAGAAACTCACCAGCGACGATCTGCTGACGATAATTTACACTTCCGGAACCACGGGAGAGCCCAAAGGTGTGATGCTGACACACGGCAATATGACTTCCAATATCGAAGGCGGCTTGGATCGTCTGGATGTTTCCCCGGAATACCGTTTTCTCTCATTTTTACCGCTGAGCCACAGTTTTGAACGCATGGCCGGGCATTTTCTGGCAACCACTGCCGGCGCAACTATCTTCTACGCCGAGAGTATCGAGACCGTCCCTGAAAATATGACCGAGGTTAAGCCGGATGTGATGACCAGTGTGCCCCGATTGTATGAAAAAATGTATATGCGAGTGAATGAAGCCGCGCAACAGGGTTCCGCGTTAAAAAAGAAGATTTTCCACTGGGCTTTTGAGGTCGGAAAGGAGTACCAAAACAAGCGTCACAACGGCAGTGTATCCGGCAGTTTGAATTTCCGGTATAACCTTGCCAAAAAACTGGTCTTTTCGAAGTTGTACGAACGAGTTGGAGGCGAGATCAAATTTTTCGTCTCCGGCGGAGCGCCGTTGTCACCGGATATCGCAAGATTTTTTGAGAGCGCGGGACTCCTGATTCTGGAAGGGTACGGCCTCACCGAAACAACTCCGGTTATTGCCGTCAATGGTTTGGATGATTACAAAATAGGTACGGTGGGAAAACCAATCTTTAACGTAGAAGTAAAAATTGCCGATGACGGGGAAGTCTTGACCCGGGGACCGCATGTAATGAAAGGATATTACAAGCGACCGGAAGAAACGAAAGAGGCGATCGACACGGACAATTGGATGCATACCGGAGATGTTGGTGAACTGGACGAAGACGGTTTTCTCAAGATTACCGATCGAAAGAAGAATTTGATCGTGACATCTGGTGGGAAAAATGTCGCACCACAGCCAATTGAAAACGCGTTAATTAACAGCCCATATATTGAGCAGGTTATGCTAATTGGCGACAAACGCAATTTCATCAGTGCGCTGATAGTTCCGGTGTTTGACGCAGTAAAATCCTGGGCGCAGGAGAAAGGACTGGAGTTTGATTCTAACGAGGAACTGGTTGCACAGCAGGAAGTCGTGGATCTGTTTCAGGACGAAATCGACGACCGGACTGAGAATTTTGCGCGCTATGAACAAGTGAAACAATTCCGGTTACTGCCTAAAGAATTAACCATTGAAGACGGCGAACTTACCCCGACACTCAAAATCAAGCGACGTGTAGTCGAGGAGGAGTTTAAAGATCTGATCGATGATATTTACAAAGGCGCAATGGCTGACGTCGATTAACCACAATCTTATTACAAATTCTTCCGGCTGCACCTGTCTGTAAATCTACGGCAGGTGCAGTTTTATATTTCCCTGTTAAAATTCAGTGTTTCTCTCTACTTTTCTGTGCCCTATATTTACACCTGTTTAAACAATAAATGCTCAGGCAGACTAGATCGGGATATGTATCAATGGGAATGACTTACAAAGAGGCAGGCGTCGATATTGAAGCGGGAGAATCCGCAGTCAAGCGCATAAAAGACGCTGCCCGTTCAACGTATAATGATAACGTCCTGAGTGATATTGGCGCTTTCGGCGGGTTTTTCTCTTTTCCCAAAGATGAATATCAAGATCCAGTCCTAGTCGCTTCCACAGATGGCGTGGGAACAAAGCTGAAGGTGGCATTTCAAACTGGCATCCACACCACAGTGGGACAAGATTTGGTCAATCACTGCGTCGATGATATTTTGACCAGCGGAGCCGTACCGCTCTTTTTCCTTGATTATATCGGTATCGGGAAAATGGAAGAAGAAGTTGTAGTCGGTATCGTTGAGGGTTTTGCCAAAGCGTGTGGTGAAAACGAATGTGTGTTAATTGGCGGCGAAATGGCGGAAATGGCTGGTTTCTATCAGTCCGGTGAATATGATATTGCCGGTACGATTGTCGGCGTTGTTGAACACAATCAGTTGATTACCGGCAGTACAATCCAACCGGGAGATGTTGCGATTGGTTTAGCCTCAAACGGTCTGCACACAAATGGTTATACCCTCGCGAGAAAAGTTCTGCTTGAAAAGTATGATACGGATACAAAACTCGAGGAATTAGATCAGACAATAGGGGAAGCCTTGTTATCTGTGCACAAAAGTTATCTCCCGGAAGTTCGGCCGCTGATTGGCGATCATCGCCTCAAGGGCATCGCACATATCACCGGCGGTGGACTGATGGGAAATACCAAACGTATTTTGCCTGAAGGCACCGATTTGAAAATTGATTGGTCCTCCTGGGAAGTACCGCCGTTGTTTCGTATAATTCAGAAATCAGGTGATATTAACGACGAGGAAATGCGTAAAACGTTTAATATGGGTATCGGATTAGTGATCATCACCGGAAAAAATGATGCCGATGATCTGCTTCAGCATTTCGAGAAACGCGCTTCCAGTCCAAAGATTATCGGTACAGTTCAACCTCATTAAATGGTTACAAAATTTTTATGACAACTACTGAATTCGATCACGTAAAAATTGGTATTATCGGTGCGGGAAGTTGGGGATTATCACTTGCCCGGAAACTTGCCCGGAAACAGCACGATGTCACAGTGTGGGTTTTTGAGGAAGCCGAGTATAACGAATTAGCTCAAACCCATCACAGCCAGGATTTTCTTCCAGAGATAACATTACCCGACTCGATTCATTTTTCGATGGACCTCGGGGATTTTGTCGACTATCAATACATCGTGAATGCTGTGCCTTCGCATGCTGTCAGGACGATCTTTGGTCAGTTCGCCCAATTGGGTGGACAACCGGAAATTGCAGTGAACGTTGCAAAGGGAGTCGAGAACGATACACTCAAGCGAATGAGCGAGATTCTGCAGGAAGAACTCGCATCTCTGGAAAAATTTGAGGTGGTCACGCTTTCCGGACCAACGCACGCTGAAGAGGTGAGCAGAGATATTCCCACTGCGATTGTGGCCGCATCCGACTCGCAGAATGCTGCAGAAGTTGTCCAATCCATATTTATGGATGACACATTTCGGGTTTACACTAATCACGATATCATTGGAACCGAATTAGGCGGATCACTTAAAAATGTTATCGCGATCGCCGCAGGCATTATCGATGGAATTGGTTTCGGGGACAACAGCAAAGCCGCACTCATGACCAGAGGAATTACTGAGATTACACGTCTGGGAGTGGCCGCGGGTGCGAAAGAGGAAACTTTTTCCGGGTTATCCGGTATTGGTGACCTGATCGTGACCTGTTTAAGCCAACATAGTCGAAACCGGTATGTGGGTGAGCAAATCGGGTTGGGGAAATCACTGGATGAGATTCTGTCGCAAATGAAAATGGTAGCAGAGGGGGTAAAAACGACCAAATCAGTGCATCAAATGTCACAGAAATACGGAGTGGAAATGCCGATTTCTGAGCAAATATATCAAGTATTATTTAATGACAAGGACCCACAAAAAGTGGTACGGGATCTGATGACCAGAGATCCGGTACACGAACGTCACTCGATGTAATTAAGAAGTAAGTCTGCTATCTCCATGGATGTTGAACAGCGAGAATTATACCTTCGGGTTATAAACAATGTGATGCTCTTTTTTGGGCTGCTGGTTCTGGTATCCCTGCTGTTCGAACACGGTTTTTATGTTGCACAGGATACCCTCCAAACACTTCATTATTTTGATTATGCTGTGCTGTTCGGCTTTATTTTACACGATTTTCTGAAATTGGCGCTGGTGCGAAACAAGCGCACTTTTCTCCAATACAATTGGTTAAACTTTGTCTTCTTTGTGTTTCTGTTCATTTTCTTTTTACTCTATAATCCGTGGTGGCAATTTCCGCTATTATCCCAATCGCTGAAAAATATGCCGGTGCGGAGCATTGCCAAAATTTACATCCTGATTACCCAGATCTATCTGTTGTTTGCTACAATTTTTTCCACCATCAAATTTGGACAAAAATATGCGTTTGCGCGCCTGAAACCGCTCCAGATTCTGCTGGGAAGTTTTATACTGATCATTCTTATCGGCGCCGGACTGCTCATGTTGCCGAAAGCGACCACCGGTCATTACATTTCGTTCGTTGATGCGTTGTTTACCTCAACAAGCGCCACTTGCGTTACCGGCTTGATAGTCGTAGACACCGGCACATTTTTTACCAGGTTTGGACAGTGGGTCATTTTGCTGCTTATTCAATTGGGCGGTTTGGGCATCATGACTATGGCGGCGTTTTTTGCTGTCATTCTCGGCACAAGGATGAGTATCCGCGAGCGGGTGATTATGCGTGATCTGCTTTCGGACGAAAGCATGGCAAAAATTGGGCAAACCCTGTGGCAGGTACTTGGACTCACTATGTTTATTGAAGGCGTGGGCGTGGTCGCAATTTACGAATTAATTCCCCAGGGAAGTGTGCCCACCGGTGATAAGCTGTTCTTTTCCATATTCCATGCTATTTCTGCGTTCTGTAACGCCGGTTTTTCCACGCTCTCGGATAGTTTGATGGGATTTTCAGATCAGATTATGTTAGTCAGTACATTTGGCCTGTTAATTATACTTGGGGGCATCGGATTTCCTGTGCTGGTGAATTTGCTTGGACACCGGTTTTACGGGACAACTGGTCCACTGGGAAAGAAAAAATTACGGGTCAATATGCAAACACATATCGTACTGGGCGTCACGGTGTTTTTAATTGTATTTGGCGCCATCTGGATATGGATTTCAAATTTCGGATTAGCCGGAAGTGGCCAATTAAATTTCCACACCATACTCGCATCATTTTTCCAATCAATAACCGCAAGAACTGCCGGGTTCAACACGATTGATATAGGAGCGATGACAATCCCGGCAATTATGGGAATTATTGCGCTCATGTTCATCGGCGCCAGTCCTGGTTCTACCGGCGGCGGCGTGAAGACGACAACCTTTTTTCTCTCTGTGCAGGCAATCTGGACTCAATTAACAGGAAAACCCAAATCCGAATATCGTCACCGTACCATACCACCACAACTGTTGACCCGAAGCATGATGCTTATACTGGCTGCTGCAATATTGGTGTTTACAAGTTTTACTTTGCTCACATTCTTTGAGCACCAAAATCCAATGAAACTCTTTTTTGAAACCGTCTCTGCATTTGGTACCGTTGGGCTATCCATGGGAGCCACACCGGAACTTTCCACCACTGGACGGATTATTATCACAATCACAATGTATCTTGGCAGAGTAGGGCCGATGGCATTTATTATTGCTCTTGGACGAAGGCAAAAGAAACACAATTATGAATACCCTGAAGAATCTGTTATGTTAGGCTAAGGATCAAAAATGGCAAAATTTTTAGTTATTGGTTTAGGTGTATTTGGACGACAAGTCGCGCTGACTCTGGCGCAGGAAGGTGCGGAAGTCATCGCCGTGGATATGGACATGGAGCGCGTGGAGGAAATCCACGATTACCTCGCATACGCGGTAAAACTCGATTCCACAGATCCCTCGGCACTGCGATCGCTGGGACCCACTGATATGGATGCTGTGGTTGTTGCTATTGGTGAAAACTTCGAAGCCAATCTCTTGACATCAGCATATCTGAAGCAGATGGGCGTCAAAAAAGTTATTACACGCGCCAGTGATCCAATCCATCGCAGGATATTAGAACAGGTGGGCGTTGATGAGATTGTATCGCCAGAAGATGAAGTCGGTCGTAAAACAGCACATCGCCTGTTGCGCCCCAATATTATGGATTACCTCGATGTAGCCGAGGATTATAAATTAATCCGGATCGAAACCCCGCAAGAATTTATTGGTAAAACGCTTGGTGAGGTTGATATACGGAAGAATTATCACCTCAATGTCATCAGTATAAATAAGATACTTCCCGGGGGCGACAAGGATGAAGAGGCGGAGGAAATTACCCATGTCGCCGTGCCGGACAGCAACACAGTTCTGGAGGAAGAGACAGTCCTGGTTGTCGTTGGCAAAGAGAATGATATAAATAATTTCACGGATAAATTTCAGTAATTGGTGCGTAGAATATTTTTCATATTATTTAGCTTTTCGATCGTAATTGCCTTGCTGGCTCCCAGTGAAGTCAATGCTCAGAGAGACATTCCATTGTGTGGTTTTCCTATTACCTCTCAAAGTGCTGGGTTAGCCAAAGCAAATCTGATTCATCGCTCATTTCCGGCATCGGACACAACGTTTTACGTGCGCAAAGACGTGAGTGACTCCCAAAGTCAGGATTTTATCCAGGCAGGCTTCACCAAAGTTCTCGTCACAACAAAGATTGTGTTTTATGTGGAAACCACGGAATGGGAGTCCAGTAGGGTAACGGACACCACTATTGAGAATTTACGGGCAGCGATGCTAGATCGCACACCACAGGGGTCGATCAATCCTGATCAGGGAATTTACGAGAACGAAGTCAACCTGTTTGGACCGCCGCCAGATATTGACAATAACGGCAAAATTTTTATTCTGCTTATGAATGTACGTGATAATTACGATTCGACCTCAGGCGGGGAATATGTTGCCGGCTATTTCGATCCGATGGACCAAACCGGACGTTCTGGAAATCACAGCGATATCCTGTATATCGATACATATCCCGGACTTCAATCGAGCAATTTTACTCACACTATGACGACAGCAGCGCACGAATTGCAACACTTAATTCACTGGGGCGCAGATAAGGAAGAAGCCGTTTGGGTGAACGAAGGAATGTCAGAAGTAACTGCGCATCTGTTCAATTACCCCGGACGGAATTTTTCATACTTCCTGAGTAATCCAACCCGGACTCTTACTGCGTTTGATCAATCGGTTGCTGATTACGCCAAAGTTGGATTATGGACATTATACCTGTATTCGCATTATGGTTCGTCACTGCTCACAGATATTGTGCGCGATCCGTTGCACGGCATTACAGGACTGAACGATGTTTTTGCGAGCAACGGTTTACCTGACTTCGACGAGATGTTTTCGCGCTGGGTGGTCGCGAATATCGGGACCAATTATTTACCCGATGTTTCGAGCACGGCAGAATATCACTATCCTGATTTTTCGATTCCGGGACTGGAAGCAGCGTTAACGCTGTCCCAATTTCCCGCAACGCAGAAAAGTGCGCTACTAAAAAGATACTCCGCTTCTTACATAAGATTCATTGGTGGCACAGATTTGGTTCCTCAATTTTTTCCACCCTCCGGCATTCCAATGGATGCAACGTTATTGCTTTCCGATGGGGAAACGTACCAAACACGCAGCTGGCAGAATGTTTCATTGGGCGGCAATTACGATTTTACGAATTATCAATCTTATGGAAATGGCTGGTTGGTTTTCACAGCAAAGAGCACCGCGAGTTCCTCTGGAAATTACGCTATCACTGTTGACGGTGTGAGTACCGAAATCGTGGAAACCCTCAATTACGGATCGGGAAATTTTAGCTTTTTTATTCCACCCGGTGGGGGAACGGTTGCCACAGATTTTGACCTTCCGAGTGTATCGACCAAGGTTCATCAGGCTGAAGTCTATCTCTCTGATAATTCCGGAGTCACTCTAAGTGTAAGGGAAACACAGGAATCACAATCTGTGTTAGCCGAGAAGAGATTTACAAATCCGGCGTCCGGATGGCTTTCCTGGTCGTTAGACTCACTTGACATGACGTTGGGCAATCTCTTTTTTCAAGTGCAGAGCGATAGTAATGCCATCGGGTTTGATACGACAGATGCATCCACGGGTAATTCATATTACAAGGGACCTCATTCGACAACTTACCAACCTATCACTGATTTTAATTTACAGGGTGGATATACTACAAACGGCAACTGGATGATGCGTTTGTTGATTTCATATCCCGGCACTCCACCGACTCCGGATACCACCGGAAAAATCCAGATCGTCGATTGGCGGAATCCCTGGTATATGTCAAACAGCACAACGAGTGATGTTTTATTTTCATTTCTGTTGCCTGAGCGAGGGACGCCTGAAGTTCATATTTACAATATTCTTGGACAGCGTGTTGCTTCACCCACATCGTATCCGCAAAGTGAAAAACTACAAACTGTTAGCTGGGATGCGACCAATGCCAATGGCGTTCGGGTGAGTAGTGGCGTATATTTTTTCACAATTCAGTTGGGAACCGAAAGAATTGTCCGTAAATTCACTATTCTTTGGTGAACTTTTTTTATTGTTCCAGGTTCAAAATGAGAAAGATAATTTTCAGTTTCATATGATGACAACGTGGCGTGAGCAATTGCTGTCTGAGACCTATTGTTATTATTTTTAAAATTTCATTGAAATTACTAATTCAACCCAATACAATTATTTAATTAAGTTTAAGCAACGGAGAAAGAGTTTTGAGTAAAGAATTTGGCGGTATCCTTGAAATGGAAGACCGGGGATACGGTTTTATCAGGAAAAAGTCGCTGGATTGGCGACGCACGAATGATGATATATTCGTAGCACCGAATATCATTATCGATAATAATTTACGCCAGGGATGCTGGGTGGAAGGCGATACCGAGCCTGGTAGAGAAAGCGGTCTGCAAGTGAAGTCCGTGTTCAAAGTGAACGGCATTGACATTGAGGATTGGCTTTTTGTCACTCGATTTAGCGAGGGTATTCCAATCTCGCCGATCGAAAAATTTACAATGGAGCGTAAAAGTGATGATAAGACCGGTCGTGTTATCGATGCCGTAGCGCCTATCGGAAAAGGACAGCGCTCATTGATAGTGGCGCCGCCCCGAGGCGGTAAAACTGTTCTGCTAAAAAATATCAGCAGATCAATTGCCGATAATCATAAGGAATCCCATTTAATTGTTTTGCTTGTTGATGAGCGCCCGGAAGAAGTCACAGAGATGCGCCGCCTGGTTAAGGGTGAAGTTTTTGCGAGCTCCAAAGATCAGCAGTCGCAGAACCACATTCGTGTGGCAGAGTTAACATTAGACTACGCCAAGCGTTTAGTCGAAACCGGCGAAGATGTTGTTATGCTCGTCGATTCGCTGACACGACTTGGTCGGGCTGCCAATGCGACGCAGAAAAGTAGCGGCCGTACCATGACCGGCGGTATTGATATTCGCGCGCTGGAATTTCCCCGCGCACTGTTTGGTGCTGCTCGTAAGATTGAGGACGGCGGCTCACTGACCATTATCGCCACAACTCTGGTGGATACGAACAGCCGGATGGATGACTACATCTTTGAAGAATTTAAGGGCACCGGCAATATGGAACTTGTCCTGGATCGTTCATTAGCAGAACAGCGGATTTTCCCTTCGGTAAATATTCTGGAATCCGGAACGCGACAGGAAGAAAAACTTTTTGGCAAAATGACCAGTGCACATCAGCGTCTTCGGCGTGAGTTATCCCGATACAGCGCGAAGGAAGCATTAGAAACATTGTTGGGATTGATTGACAAAACCCGGAACAATGACGAAATGCTTCGTCAATTTGATCGGCGCGCCACAGTTTCATGAAACGCCACGAAGCCCTTGTGACGCTCTCCAGTGAACATCATCAGGGACTCGTTTGGTCTAAAAAACTCCTCGATCTAACTGATTCCATTGAGACCCGGGAGTCTCAAAGTATTCTTCAGGAATTTTTCGAAGTCTGGCACCAGGAAATCAACCCACATTTCCAGAAAGAAGAGCAAATTCTTTTACCGCTATTCGACCGCACGGATGCGGGAACAGCCGAGCCAGTAATTGAGATGTTTCGCCAGCATATTCATCTTCGCGCAAAAGTGTATGACTTAAATGATGCACCGTCGCTGAAAATCGCACACGCCGTTGGTGAGCAGTTAAAAGATCATATCCGGTTTGAAGAGCGCGATTTATTCCCGTTCATCGAAGAACATTCCTCTGTTGAAGTATTAGAACGAATAAAAATTGCGCTCGAAAACGCATAGAATGATTTCGCGTTAACACTACTGTGTGTTTCTGAGCAATTATTCCAACTTAATCTGAATAATTAATGAATTTAAATTTTCCCCGATATTTCACACAATAAATTCATTATTCTCAAGTGATGCAAACTTTTTTGGTTATTTTATCCTTCGACAAGCTCAGGATGACGCCCTAACTAGTCACTCTGAGCTTGTCGAAGAGTGGCAACCTCTCAGCAAACCTGCCCTCTGATATTTCTCCAATCACCGTAAGTAAAAAATTCATAAATTATTCAAGTTAAACAGATCATTAACAAATTTTTCTGCAGACGACTGCCCTGAAGTCGTTTACGGTGCGGAAGAGTAAACTGCCGCAGTTCACCTCGGCGAACTGAAAGAAATCAAAGCCGGACATTTACAGATCCCAAAACATCACTTCAGACAATAATCATGTTCTCTAATCCGCTTGATTTTACACGGGTCTATTTCTAATTTTTCGCGATTCATTATCGACAATATTTATCATGAACTCCAAACCTATCGAGGTTCAGTTATGGCAGAAAAATTTCAAAATTTTATCGCAGGAAAATGGTGTGAAGCAGATTCCGGAGAACGGTTTGAAAACCGGAATCCAGCGAATTGGGATGAGGTGATCGGGACGTTTCCGAAGTCCGGAAAAAGTGACGTGGAACGGGCCGTGAAGAGTGCCAGAGCTGCCTTTCGTAAGTGGAGTTTAACGCCTGCACCAGTCCGTGGCGAAATTATGAAACGCGCCGGTGATCTTATGGTCGAGCGCAAAGAAGAAATCGCTCAGTTGATGACGCGCGAAATGGGCAAAGTCATCGATGAAACCCGCGGTGACACGCAGGAAGGCATCGATACCGCTTTTTATGCATTTGGTGAAGGCCGAAGACTGTTTGGTCACTCAGTGCCGTCTGAACTGCCGAATAAAACGCAATGGAGTTATCGGCGTCCCATCGGCGTTGCCGGAATTATCACACCCTGGAATTTTCCGATGGCAATTCCCACCTGGAAAATATTTCCGGCTATACTCAGCGGGAATACCGTTGTTTTCAAACCGGCCAGTGATACACCGGCAACCGCAACAAAATTCATTGAATTGCTATTGGAAGCCGGCGTTCCAGAAGACGTTCTGAATATCGTTCACGGTGGTGGCAGCAGTGTAGGAACCGCAATCGTGGAACATCCTGACATCGATTTAATTTCCTTTACCGGATCCTCGCAAGTCGGGCGGATAATCAATTCCAAAGCCGGTGCCGGATTAAAACGCGTATCTCTGGAAATGGGTGGTAAAAATGCCCAACTCGTGATGAACGACGCCAACCTTGAACTGGCGCTGGACGGCGTTCTCTGGGGGGCCTTTGGAACTACAGGACAACGCTGTACAGCAACAAGTCGCCTGATTGTGCAGGAAGATGTCCACGATGAATTTGTCGAGATGGTGATCGAGCGTGCCAAACAGTTGAAGCTGGGCGATGGTTTGGATGAATCTGTCGATGTTGGTCCGGTGATTAATGAGGGCGCCCGGGAAAAAATCCATAAATACGTTCAGATTGGTCAGGAAGAAGGCGCCACGCTGAAACTCGGCGGAAACATCGCTGACGATGGTGATCTTGCCAAAGGATGGTTTTATCAGCCGACGATTTTTAGTGATGTCACGCCGGAGATGCGCATTGCGAAAGAAGAAATTTTCGGTCCGGTGCTCTCGATTTTGAAAGTAAAAGACTTACAAGAGGGTATCGAAGTGATGAACAACGTGGAATACGGACTCTCCTCAAGTGTGTACACGCAGGACATCAACGCCGCATTTGAAGGTATCAGAGATATCGATTGCGGCATTACTTATATCAATGGACCTACGATTGGTGCAGAATGCCATATGCCGTTTGGTGGATGCAAGAGCACCGGAAATGGTCATCGTGAAGGTGGATGGGAAGTCTATGAGTTTTATACCGAAACTAAAACCATTTACGTCGATCACAGTGGCAGGCTGCAACGAGCACAGATTGACAATCGCTAGACGGCTTTTGTAAATGAAGACCATTGCAAAAGTGCTGCGGTTTCGCTGGTATTTTGGGATGACATAGTGTGAACAGTATTTATTCCGTAGATAAATTCTGGATTCTGTGTATCATCGATACAAAATATTTAACACCCAAAATTTGAAGAGAGGTATGTATGCCAAAAACACCGCCTAATAAGGTGCACGAAGTCATCGGCCGCCATATGCTGGCTGACGGACTGGAACCGGTTGTCGATTTGGAAAAAAGCCATGGGTCATGGGTGCATGATGCTGTAACGGGACGCGAATATCTGGATCTGTTTTCCTGCTTTGCCAGTATGCCGGTCGGTTGGAATCATCCAACTATTGTTGAACGCAAAGGTGAACTTGCGGACGCGGCAGTGAACAAGCCGACGAACTCTGATATTTATTCCACACAGATGGCTGATTTTGTGGATGTTTTCGGGCGCATTGCCAAACCGGATTATTTCAAACATTTCTTTTTTGTCAGTGGTGGCGCTTTGGCAGTAGAAAATGCCTTAAAAGCCGCTTTCGACTGGAAAATGCTGAAACGCATTGAACGCGGTGAATCTACAGATGTCAATCTGCAGGTCATCCATTTTAAACAGTCGTTTCACGGTCGGTCCGGGTATACGTTGTCATTGACCAACACCGCTGATCCGCGGAAAACGCAATACTTCCCGAAATTCAACTGGCCACGAGTCACCAATCCAAAGATTACCTTTCCACTGAACGAAGAAAATCTCGCTAAAGTGAAAGCATTGGAAGAGCAGGCCATTGGTGAAATCAAGCAGGTGATTAAAGCAAATCCAGGTGTGATTGCCGCGCTGATTATCGAGCCGATTCAGGGCGAAGGCGGCGACAATCATTTTCGCGATGAGTTTATGCAGCAGATCCGAGAAATTTGTGACAACGAAGAAATAATGTTTGTCATGGATGAAGTCCAGAGTGGCGTTGGGCTTACCGGGAAATTCTGGGCGCACGAACATTTTTCAATCGTTCCGGATATGATAGCATTCGGGAAGAAGACACAGATTTGTGGCTTTATGAGCACTGATCGGATCAACGAAGTAGAGAAAAATGTATTCCACGAATCCAGCCGGATTAATTCCACCTGGGGCGGAAACATCGTTGATATGGTGCGCTTTATGATGTACCTCGAAATCATCGAAGAAGAAAATCTCGTGGAAAACGCGGCGAAGCAGGGCGAATACCTGTTGAAAGCCATTTATAGTTTACAGGAACGTCACAGCGATATGATTTCCAATGGTCGGGGCGTTGGTTTGATGAGCGCTTTCGACTTGCCGAACACCGAAATCCGCGACAAATTGATGAAAGCAATGTGGAAGGAAGGCGCGCTGATTTTGGGGAGCGGTACGAATTCAATTCGTTTCCGTCCACACCTTAACGTGACAAACGATGAGATCGATAAAGGTATCGAAATCATTGAGTCCGCATTGAAAAAAATCTGACCACAGATTAGAAAACACTGGAAGACCCGCTTGATTTGAAATCAGGCGGGTTTTCTTTTTTTGGAGAATTACGATGAGTGAATCGGGTACGCTTTATATTGTTGCCACGCCAATTGGGAATCTCGAGGATATCACATTTCGGGCGCTTCGCATCCTGAAAGAAGCCGGTGTAATTGCAGCAGAAGATACCAGAGTCACCGGCAGACTTCTCAAACACTATGAAATTGACAATTCACTGACCAGCTATCACGATCATAATAAAGAGCATAAAACTCCCGATCTGATTCAACAGTTGAAATCAGGAAAATCCATAGCACTGGTCACTGACGCGGGCACTCCGGGAATAAGTGATCCCGCATTTTATCTGGTGCGGGAAGCGATCCGTGAAGATATCAGGATTGTTCCGATTCCAGGACCATCAGCGGCAATTTCTGCACTGATTACATCCGGCCTGCCAACAGATCGCTGGGTATTTGAAGGCTTTTTGCCACGGAAAAAAGGGCGCCATACCCGATTAACTGAGATGCAAACCGAAGAACGTACGATTGTGATTTACGAATCGCCGTATCGGGTGGAGCGGACTTTAAATGATATCAAAGAATACTGGGGCGATCGGCAGGTGGTTGTGGGCAGGGAAATTACCAAAAAATTTGAAGAATTTGTCCGCGGAACCTGCACCGAAGTCATAGAGTATTACAAAAGCCATCCGTTAAAGGGAGAATTCGTTATCGTTGTAGCAGGCGCTGAATCGGACTAATTTATACAAGGAAAAGGTCAGAATATTTGCTATATTTAAAATTCATTAGAAATTTCAATAAGCGATGGCGATGACACCACAACCGTACAAGGGATTATTGATCAGTTTCGAAGGGATCGACGGTTCCGGGAAATCCACCCAGGCGACGATGCTTTTTCATCGTCTGCTGAAGGAAGGTTTTAACGCTCTGCTCGTCCGCGAACCAGGTGGCACCAGCATCTCTGAGAAAATTCGAGATATGCTGTTGGATATCCGGCATCAGAATATGGCCTCAACGACTGAATTACTATTGTATGCCGGCAGCCGGGCACAATTGGTTGAAGAAAAGATTAAGCCAAATCTGGAAGATGGTGTGATTGTCATCTGTGATCGCTATACAGATTCCACATTGGCATACCAGGGATACGGCCGGGAAATTAATCTCGATTTCATCCGAAACCTTAACGCCCTGGCAACCCAGGAAATTTATCCTGATTTGACGTTTATTGTTGACGTAGATTTATCTGTTGCACATGCCAGAATCCAACAGAAGGGTGATCATGATCGCCTGGAAGCAGAAAAAAATCCTTTCAAAGCCCGTGTTCAAAACGGTTATCACGAAATTGCAGAATCCGATCCTATGCGCATTCAGATGATTTCAGGGGAGCAGGAAATCGAGGCAATGAACAATAAAATCTGGGAATTGACCGCTCCTAAATTAGAACTCTTAAAAAAACGACTCAAACAATAAGATTATGATGAAAAAAATACGAAGCCGCGCTTTTATCGTTGTTGCAGTGATTGCATTGGTTTTGAGTACAACGTACTTCGCTTTTGGCGATTATTACCGCGATTTAAGCCACCAATTAAAGATTTTTAACGACCTGTACAAAGAGCTGGTTGTCAATTATGTCGACCAGATTAATCCGGATGCGTTGATGAAGGCCGGCATCGACGGGATGCTGGATAAACTGGATCCGTACACGGTGTATCTGGAACGCGAACAGCAGCACAGCCTCCGAACGCTGACGAAAGGCGAATACGGCGGCGTTGGCATTCAGATTGGTGTACGAAAAGATACGCTCACGGTGATTGCGCCGATGGAAGGCACGCCGGCAGCCCGGGCCGGAATCCAGGCTGGCGACCAGATTATCCAGATTGATACGCTGAATACCGGATCGTTGCGTCTCTCCAAAGCCGCGGAAATTATGCGTGGTAAACCAGGGTCCCAGGTGACTTTGACCATCAAACGTCCCGGAGTAGAGGAGCGCATTCCGTTTGCGCTCACCAGAGAAGTCATCAAAATTCACGATATTGCTCTGGCGGAATTTATCGATGACGGTGTCGCCTATATCAAATTGAATTCGTTCTCGAAGAATTCCTCCACGGAACTGAAGAAAGCAATCGAAAATCTTGGCCCCAAAAATATCCATGGGTTGATCTTTGACCTGCGGGATAATCCAGGCGGATTGTTGACCGAAGCGCTGGATATTGTTGATCTCTTTGTTCCAAAGGGTGAAAAAGTCTTATCTACGAAGGGTCGGACAGAAAAATCCAATCAGACATTTTATACACACGATGATCCGATTATTTCTACCGACGTTCCGATGACGGTATTGGTAAACGGTGGCTCGGCATCTGCCAGTGAAATTGTCACCGGAGTGCTGCAGGATCTTGATCGGGCGGTAGTTGTCGGCCACGCTACGTTCGGCAAAGGATTGGTGCAGACAGTCGTTCCGATTTCCAATGATGCTGCTATCAAGATTACGACCGCCAAATATTATATTCCCAGTGGACGGTTAATCCAGAAGCAGGATTATTTTGATAACGATATTGTTGAGGATTATGCACAGGAAGATACGCTGTTTTACACACAGAATCACCGCAGGGTTTACGGCGGTGGCGGGATCACGCCGGATGTTACAGTGAAATCGGATACGATGAATCGCATTGCCCGCGATATTTGGCGGAAGAATTACCTCTTTCAGTACGCGGTGGATTATCATAATGCGCACCAGGAAGAAAAGTGGCCTTTTCAGGTAACGGACAGCGATTATGATTCGTTTATTAGTTACGTGCAAACGCAGGGATATGAATATCACTCATCGACTGACAAACTGTTTAAACAATTTCTGTCGAAAATCGATTCTACTGCGTTAACCAAACCGGAGTTACAGTCCGCGAAACAGACTTTTCACGATTATCTCGCGCAACAGGATCGCTGGGATGAGAAAGCGGTAAAATATTGGTTAACCCGGGGATTGAATCTGGAATTCGCCAGTTTGTACGGCGGGAATAAAGCACGGGTTCGTGAAAGTTTAAAATACGATCACGGATTTCAGGCAGCGGAAAATATCCTGAAAGACCAAAGCGATTATTATCAGCAGTTAGGATATGCGCCCACGGGTCCAGATAATAAAGAATAGCGGACATTTGGGCTTGACTTTACTTTGAAAAAAGTTCTAAATTTGGTACGATTTGCTCGAAACAGATTATGAGCAAAGTGGGGCGATTAGCTCAGTTGGTTCAGAGCACTAGCTCGACAAGCTAGGGGTCACTGGTTCGAATCCAGTATCGCCCACAAATGAAATTAATAATGCATAACTATGCGAAATTATCTATCACATGGAAGAAATAAAAGTAACTCTCCCAGATGGTTCCGTGCAGACTTATCCTGCGGGAATCACTCCTCTTCAGATCGCCGAGTCTATCGGTAAACGTCTTGCCAAAGACGCCATTGCGGCGCGTATCAATGGAAAACAGGTCGATTTAACCTTTCCTCTCGAGGAAGACTGTGCAATTGAAATTATTACAGTCAATACCGAGGAAGGTCACGAGATATTGCTGCACAGTACTTCGCACTTAATGGCGCAGGCGGTCAAACAGTTGTATCCGGACGCACAGGTAACCATTGGACCGGCAATCGAAAACGGTTTTTATTATGACTTTGCAGTAGATGAGCCGTTTTCTGACGAGGATCTTGAAGCAATCGAAGAGCGAATGCACCAGTTGGCTGATGAAGATTTTAACGTAAAACGCATTGAAAAGCCCATTGATGAGACCATTTCTCTGTTCAGTGATATGGGAGAAGATTACAAGGTTGAGATCCTGAACGGGATCAAGGAAGAGGAAGGCGAAACCGAAGTTTCGATGTATCGCCAGGATGATTTTGTCGATTTATGTCGTGGGCCTCACGTCCCGTCCACAGGTCGTCTCAAGCATTTTAAACTGCTGAAAGTCGCGGGTGCCTACTGGCGTGGTGATGAGCATAAAGAGATGCTCCAGCGGATTTACGGCACCAGTTGGCCGACAGAAAAGGAATTAGAAGCCTATCTGAAGCGCCTGGAAGAGGCGAAAGAACGCGATCACCGGAAGTTGGGAAAAGAATTAGATCTCTTCAGTTTTCATACTGTGGCGCCGGCCAGTCCGTTCTTCCATCCCAAAGGAACCATTATTTACAACGAACTCGTGGATTACATCCGCGAATTGTATGTCAAATACGATTATCAGGAAGTGATTACTCCACAAATTTTGGACGTGGATCTCTGGCACAAATCCGGGCATTACGACAATTACAAAGAGAATATGTACTTCACTTCCCAGAAAGATGAAAAGCGCGAGTACGCAGTCAAGCCTATGAATTGCCCGACCCACACTTTTATTTATAGTTCACAGAAAAGATCATATCGTGATTTGCCGTTACGCATTGCGGATTTCGGCAGACTGCATCGCTATGAACCATCTGGTGTAACCAGCGGATTGACTCGTGTCCGCAGTTTTGCCCAGGACGACGCACACATCTTCTGTACCGTCGATCAGATTGAGACTGAAGTCCAGAATATGGTTGAGATGATTCTTGATCTGTACAATCTGTTTGGATTCGAAGAGGTGGAAATTGAAATTTCAACTCGTCCGGAAAAATATATTGGTGAAATCGAAGTCTGGGATAACGCCGAATCCATCCTGAAAAAATCACTGGATGATAAAGGCTATGAATACGACATCAACGAAGGGGATGGCGCGTTTTACGGGCCGAAAATTGATTTTATCGTGAATGATGCACTTGACCGGGAATGGCAACTAGGAACAGTCCAACTGGACTTTATGATGCCGGAACGGTTTGATTTAACCTACACCGGATCAAGCGGTGACGAAGTACGTCCGGTGATGGTCCACCGCGCGATTTTGGGATCTCTGGAACGATTTTTTGGCATCTTGCTGGAACATACCAACGGCGAATTGCCGCTCTGGTTGGCGCCTGTGCAACTCAGTTTATTGCCAATTACTGATGACCACCAGGATTTTGCCGCTCAGGTAAAAGAACAATTTCAATCCGCAGGGATTCGCGTTGAAGTTGACGCGCGCAATGAAAAGGTCGGTGCCAAAATCCGGGAAGCCGAAATGCAGAAAATTCCATATATGGGGATAATCGGCGATCGGGAAGTCGAAAACGGCACTATTTCGCTGCGTCGACACAAAGAAGGCGATATTGGGACTTTAAAAATTAATGATGTAATGATTAAATTAAGTGAGGAAATAGCAACGAAACAATTATTCGAGAACCAACAAGAGGGGGACAACACAGTTTGAAAGATGATCAACTTCGCGTAAATGACGATATCAGAGCGCACTCCGTTCGTTTAATCGATGAAGATAGCAATCAGGTTGGCATTGTTGACCTGAAGGAAGCCAAGAGAAGAGCCGAAGAAAGTGGCTACGATTTAGTGGAAGTGGCGCCGGACGCGAAACCCCCGGTGGTAAAATTGCTGGATTACGGCAAATATCTTTATGAGGAGAAGAAAAAAGAAAAAGAAGCGAAGAAGAAACAGCACACCATTGAAGTAAAGGAAGTGCGCTTTCGCCCCCAGATCGAAGAACACGATTTTCAGACGAAATTGGGACATATTCGTCGATTTTTAGAAAGTGGAAATAAAGTGAAAGTCACCATCTTTTTCCGTGGCCGCGAAATGGATTATAAAGAATTTGGTCGCGAGCTGATGAACCGGATCGTTGAAGAGACTGAGGATTTGGCCAAAGTCGACCGGACACCGGATATGGAAGGAAACCAGATGGTGATGTTTCTAACGAGAGATAATCAGTAACTGAGGTGATTAATTATGCCAAAAATGAAAAGTAATCGCGGTGCAAAAAAACGATTTAAAACTACAGCCAAAGGCAAAGTAAAGCGTCATAGCGCTTATGCTGCCCATAAATTATCGTCCAAAACCTCTGAGCAGAAAAGACGCCTGCGCAAGGCCAAGATTGTGGATAAATCGGACGAGAAACGTATTAAACGGATGATTTTAAGCTAGGAAGAAGTTGAATTACTATGCCTCGTGCGAATAGTTCTGTCACAAGAAAACGTCGTCATAAAAAAGTATTAAAGCAGGCGAAAGGCTACTACGGAGCGCGTTCGAAATTATACCGGACAGCCAAAGACACTGTAGAAAAAGCACTACAGTATAGCTACCGGGATCGGCGACAGAGAAAACGTGAATTTCGTAAACTCTGGATAACCAGGATTAACGCGGCTGCGCGTCAGCACGGTATGTCGTACTCACGATTTATGCACGAACTGGGTGAGGCGAATATCGAGTTAGACCGTAAAATGCTGGCTGATATGGCAGTGCGTGATCCGGAAGGATTTGAGGCGCTTGTCAATCAAGTCAAATAATTCCAGGAATTTCCCATGGCATTATTTGATAAAATCGATGAGATTCGCCAGGAGTTTACCCAGGCGTTAGAATCGGCAGATTCCGATCTCGATGCTTTAGAAAAACTGCGCATACAGTATCTCGGTCGTAAGGGAAAAGTTCAGAACCTTTTTTCTCACATCAGTGACGCAACCCCGGAAGAACGTCCAAAAATCGGCAAGGCGCTGAATGACCTGAAAAATCAGGTGCAAAGTGCACTGGATGAAGCCCGGCAACAGGCAGAATCCCAGCAGAAACAGGCGGAAAGCCAGATGGACGTGACTTTGCCCGGGAAACAACCGTATGTTGGCCACGATCATCCGCTTGCACTTACCCTGCGCGAAATGGAATCCATTTTCAAATCGATGGGGTTTCTTACCGTCGGCGGGCCGGAAGTTGAAACCGATTATTACAATTTCGAAGCGCTCAATATTCCCAAAGATCATCCTGCGCGCGATATGCAGGACACCTTTTATCTGGATGATGAGGTGGTGCTGCGGACGCATACATCTCCGGTGCAGGTACGCACGATGGAGCAGTATGAGCCGCCGGTTCGGGTGATTATTCCCGGACGCGTATATCGCAATGAAGCAGTGAGCGCCAGAAGTTACTGCGTGTTCAACCAGGTTGAAGGTTTGTACGTTGATGAAGGTGTCACATTCGCTGATTTGAAAGGTACTGTAGAAGAATTTGCCCACAGATTTTTTGGATCGTCGCTGAAAATTCGGTTCCGTCCGAGTTTCTTTCCGTTTACTGAACCCAGTACAGAAGTCGATGTTTCTTGCTTTATTTGTGATGGGAAAGGTTGCCGGCTTTGCAAATATGAAGGCTGGCTGGAGATTCTCGGCGCAGGAATGGTTGATCCCAACGTGTACAAATATGTTGGCTACGATCCGGAAAAATACAGCGGATTTGCCTTCGGTATGGGCGTTGACCGGATTGCATTGACCAAATACGGCATCGACGATATTCGGTTGCTTTACGACAGCGACGTTCGATTTTTACGCCAGTTCTAAATATTTCCGGAATAGATACATCCATGAATTATTTGTACAAGATATTAAATGTATTCGAGTACACCTCAAGTGTTACTCGAAGTATCAAACGTAATTAGCGGAATTTATTATGCGTATATCACTTGAATGGCTAAGGGATTATGTTGATTTCAACGACTCAGCGGAAGAACTCGCTGATCGTCTCACCATGACCAGTCTGGAGTCAGTAACCACTCTGGAAAAAAGTGAATTTCTTGAATCCGTGGTTATCGGTAAAGTGAACGCCGTAGAACCGCATCCGAACGCCGATAAATTGCAGGTCTGTATGGTAGATCTTGGTGAGAGAGAAGATTCACAAATTATTTGTGGCGCGCCAAATGTGGCTGCCGGACAGAAAGTTCCGGTGATTGTCCCCGGGACTGTAATCCCCAGCGGAGACAAGATTGGCTCTGTGAAATTGCGTGGCGTAAAATCCTATGGGATGATTGCATCGGAGCGTGAATTGGGACTCTCCGATGCACACGCAGGAATCATGGTGTTAAGAGATGACGCCAAAGTGGGTGACTCGTTCTGGAATTATCTTGAGAAATATTGGGACGGTCTGGATGTCGAAATTACGCCAAATCGCCCGGATGGGATGAGTCATATTGGTATTGCGCGTGAAGTCGCTTGGCTGAATGATACGACTTTAAAAAAACCGGAAATTCAAATTGAAGAATCAGATGAATCGGTTGAAGCGATAGCTAAAGTTATTATTCACGATAAAGAGCGTTGTCCAAGATATGCAGCAAGAGTTGTAAAAAATGTCAAAATTGCGCCATCGCCGCTTTGGTTGCAGCAGAGATTAGCAGCCGTGGGCTTGCGTCCAATTAATAATGTGGTGGATCTCTCCAATTATGTCCTGATGGAAACCGGTCATCCGCTGCACACATTTGATTACGATAAACTTGCTGAGCACACCATTGAAGTCCGGACAGCCAAAGATGGCGAACAGTTCACAACGCTTGATGGCAAAAAGCGCGAATTAAACGCGGAAACACTGCTGATTTGTGATGCCAAAGATCCTGTGGCAATTGCGGGAATTATGGGCGGCGAAAACTCTGAAGTCTCCGACGATACAGTAAATGTATTGATTGAAAGCGCCTATTTTGATCCGGTGACTATTCGTCGCGGCTCCAAATTTCTTGGTCTTTCCACTGAAGCCAGTAAACGCTTCGAGCGCGGCGCAGATCCCAATGGCGTATTGTACGCGCTTAATCGATTGACGCAACTGATCCAGGAATTAGCGGAGGGAGAAGTGGCTGCTGGAATCCTGGATGAATATCCCAGTCCTATCGAAGAAAAAATCGTCACTATCCGGCAATCAAAAACTGAACAGTTGTTAGGCATAGCCGTAAATCAGACAGAAATCACAAAGATATTGAAATCTCTGGAATTTAAGACAAATGTTCTCGATGATGACACACTCGAGGTAACGGTTCCCACATTTCGCCCAGACATCGAACGGGAAGTCGATCTCATTGAAGAAGTCCTCCGTGTGTACGGTATGGAAAATGTCCCGTCACCCGGAACCTTCAAATTCACATCACAGGAAGTGGTCCCCAAAGATGATGACCTAGAGCAACGCTTTATCCATCTTTGGAAAGGCTACGGTTTTAACCAGACATTTTCCAATAGTTTGGTGAAGAAAGAGTCCTGCTATCCTGAAGATACCGGAAAAACGCCGGTGCGTTTAAAAAATCCGTTGAGTGAGGAAATGGCGTATCTGCGCACCACACTTTTACCGGCGCTCTTTGATGGTGTTGAGAAAAATATTAAACGCAAAGAACCGAATGTCCGGCTCTTTGAACTCGGGCATGTTTTTGACAAATCGAAGGAAACGGCTACCGGAACCCAGGAATATTTACATTTTACAGCAGTAGCCACAGGACTTGAAAGCCCTGTCTCATGGGGGACAGAGGAGAAACAAATTGATTTCTATACCATGAAGGGATATATTGAAGCTACGATTGAAGTACTTGGGCTAACCGGACTATCTTATAAGCCTTTAACCTCAACGCTATTTCAGCCAGGATTTCAACTGATGCGTAGTGATCAGATTGTCGGGTTTGGGGGAAAACTCAGTGATGAACTGCAAGAAAAATACGACATCTCCCAGCCGGTGTTTGGCGTTGAGCTAAATCTTGATACATTGAACGAGGATTTCTCGCCGGAAATTTATTATACGAAACCGTCTGAATATCCGCCGGTTGATCGCGATCTCTCTTTTGTGGTGCCACAAGATTTCGAATCAGCGCAGCTCACTGATTTATTGTATGAGCACGGTGGAGAGTTACTCCGGAATTTATCAATGTATGATGTGTACGAAGGGAAACCTATCCCCGAAGGTCACAAATCGTTGACATATGCACTTCGTTTTATTTCCCCGGAACGCACGTTAACGGAACGGGAAATTGACAAAATCGTACAACAAATGGTTCAACAGGCGCAGGATAAATATGGCGCCAGATTACGCGAAGAGTAAGGTATTGTGAACCAGAATTTAAAACAAACGACTGCCAGACTTGAACAACTTGAAAATAACGTCCGTGAACTCCTGAATTTGTTGCAAACCTTGCAGGAGGAGAAACGGCAATTGAAATCGGAGCTTAATGAAATGAAAATGAACGCGAAAGACCACGACATTGAACCAGTTAAACGAGAAATTATACGCAATAAAGTTCAAACAGTGCTCAGTGCGCTGGAAGATCTTTAAAACCGGATTGATCCGAGAGCGCCCTGAATGAACAAACGTATAAGGTAACTGTGTGAACATTCATGAATAAAGAAGACGATACAATTCGGCTGAAAATATTTGGAGAAGAATTTACCGTTAAAAGCAAGGCGGATGAAACCTACTTGCAAGATGTGGCCCACTATGTTGATCAGCATATGCGAGAAATCTCGCAAAGCATGCCCGTGAGTCAGCCGTCACTGCGAGTAGCTGTTTTAGCCGCAATGAATATTAGCGATGAAGTTTTCGCCCTTCGAAAACAGATCGACGAAACGAAGTCCGTGGTCGATGAGAAAGCCACTAAACTGAATAATTTAATAGAAGCCGCTCTTGAAGAACACACAGTTGAGTGATATACCATAACTCAGTGAAGTCTGAGTTCTGATATTTAACAACCTGGTTTATTAAACTCGCAATCCCTGCGGGAAATTCATTATAGGGCGATCCTCTTTGAGGATCAGATGAATTTCTTACGGGGATTTTTTTATTGTATATGAAAGGAGATAACTGATGATAATTCCATTATGGATTCTGACAGCCGTCATTGGCCTTGTCGCTGGCGGACTCATTGCGATATTGATACAAACCCAGCGAATGAAAAAAGCAAATAAAGATGCTGAAAGTATTATACAGGAAGCCGTCAGAGAAGCCGATACTCTTACCAAAGAACGCATGCTGGAAACCAAGGAGGAAATTCAGCAACTTAAAATTGAGGCAGAAGAAGAACACAAACGCAAACTCACAGATTTGCGCGAACTGGAAAAGGAATTGAATCAGCGGGAATTATCCATCGAGCGGAAAGCCGATTTGGTGGAGAAACGGGAGATTGAGCTGAAACGGCTGGATAAATCACTCGATGACCGTATTCAGCGCGTAAACAAAAAAGATCAGCAACTCTCCGAGATTATTCGTCAGCAGAATCAGCGTTTGGAATCGATTGCCGGAATGACTTCTGATGAGGCAAAAGAATTACTGAAGCAAAACCTCCTGGAACAAGCCAGAGAAGAAGCCAGCCGCGAGATGAAAGAGATTCAGGACGAAGCCGTCAGAAACGCGCGCAAGGAAGCCCAAAAGATTGTGGTCTCTGCGATTCAGCGCTCGGCCGCAGATCATACGGCCGAAACGACCGTCTCAGTTGTGAATCTGCCAAATGATAATATGAAAGGGCGGATCATCGGTCGCGAAGGTCGCAATATTCGGCATTTTGAGTCGCTGACAGGCGTTGAGTTAATTGTTGACGACACCCCGGAAGCGGTAGTGCTCAGCAGTTTTGATCCGATTCGTCGGGAAAAAGCCCGGATTGCTTTAGAATCTTTGATTGCGGACGGCCGCATTCATCCAACACGCATCGAAGAGATGTACGGTAAGGCTTCCGAGCAGGTTGAAGATTCCATCATGGAGGCTGCAGAAGAGGCCGTCGAAGAACTCGGTATTTCACCGTTACCGCCAGAGATGATGCATCTGGTTGGTAAATTACAGTACCGGACCAGTTACGGCCAAAATATCCTGAAACACTGTATGGAAGTCGGTTGGTTATCCGGATTGATGGCCGGCGAGCTGGGAATGGATGGCGAATTGGCAAAACGCGCCGGATTTCTCCACGATATCGGAAAAGCAGTCGATCGTGAAACCAGCGGAACGCACGCACTCATCGGTGGAGAAATTGCCCGGAAATATGGTGAATCAGATATTATTGTCAACGCCATTGAATCCCACCACGAAGAAGTAGAAATGACGAGTATTATCTCAGCACTTGTCCAGGCTTCTGATACAGTATCGGGCTCCAGACGCGGCGCCCGGGGTGATACGTTGGAAAGTTATATTAAACGGCTTGAAAAACTCGAAGAAATTGCCGAAAACTTTAGTGGCGTTTCACAGTCATACGCAATTCAGGCCGGCCGGGAAATCCGGGTTATGGTGGAACCGGAAAATGTTGATGACAGCACCGCAGACATTTTAGCGCGGGATATCGCTGAAAAAATTGAAGGGGAAATGAATTATCCCGGTCAGATCAAAGTGACGATAATTCGCGAATACAGGTCTACCAGTTACGCGAAATAAGCAGGGAAGGATATACAAAGGTTGACAGAAGCAACCATTATCAATGGTCGTGAAGTAGCGAATAAACTCAGGAGCGAAATCAAAGAGCGCGTTGAAAGGCTGATATCCCAAGGCGTCACACCCGGACTGGCAGTTGTACTGGTCGGCGATGATCCGGCATCGGAAGTTTATGTCAGAATGAAGGGCCGGGCGTGTGAAAGGATGGGAATTCACGAGAAAACCTTTAATCTACCAAAGGAAACATCCCAGGAAGAATTACTGGAACTTGTCACAGAGTTAAATAATGACGATTCCTACCATGGGATTTTAGTACAGATGCCCTTACCAGAACAGATTGACTCTGATGTCATTATTGATGCGATCTCACCTGAGAAAGATGTTGATGGCCTGCATCCGGTGAGTACTGGTCGTTTGGTTGCCGGAAAAACCGGTTTTATCCCGTGCACACCGTATGGTATTCTGAAGATGCTCAAGCACTATGGCATTGAGACAGACGGAAAAAACGCCGTGGTTGTTGGTCGAAGCATTTTAGTCGGAAAACCGATAGCCAATCTGTTGTACCAGAAAAATGAAACGGGGAATGCCACGGTTACGATTTGCCACACTCACACCAAAGATCTCGCCAGTCATACTCGACGAGCTGATATTCTGATCGTGGCCGCCGGATCTCCCAATGCGGTCACCGCGGATATGATCAAGCCACACGCAACCGTAATCGATGTTGGCACGAATCGCGTTGACGATCCGGACTCAGAAAAAGGTTATAAACTCGTCGGTGATGTGGATTTTGAAAACGCCAAAAAAGTCGCTGACTATATCTCGCCAGTACCCGGCGGCGTTGGACCAATGACTATTACGATGTTATTGCACAATACAACGTGGTCGGCGGAGCGTTCTTTCTAGCCCGGCCCTTCAGGGCTGGGTCGACAAGATCAAAAAAACCGAGAACGTTCACGTCCGTATTGTTTCCACCCTAAAGGGTTCAATATTCTGGCATTTCAATGAACCCCGCCGTAAACGGCGGGGCTAAAGTGAACCCGGATTTAAATGATGGAGAGATGCGCCGTGACACGCCTCAACGCCAACCACTTCAAAGCCTCACCCCTACATTTCCGCTATTTTCGATAGCAAAAATCCCGAATATCTCCTATAATTAAACTTATGATAAAATCTCTTCACAAGAGTAACCTATAAGACCGTGGCGAACTCCTCTGAAAATGTCCATCTGAATCGGGACCTGAGTCTCTTCGATATCACGATGATTGGTGTCGGTGCGATGATCGGCGCTGGTATTTTTGTGCTGACCGGTTTAGCTGCGGGCGCGGCAGGTCCTGCGTTAATTTTAGCGTTTGCACTCAATGGGTTACTTACGATTTTCACAGCGATGGTGTACGCCGAACTCGGCGGCGCTATTCCGGAAGCCGGAGGTGGGTATCTTTGGGTGAAAGAGGGCCTGCCCGGCAGCAATGCATTTCAGGCGGGCTGGATGAGTTGGTTTGCTCACGCCGTCGCCGGCGGGTTGTACGCTTCAGGTTTTGGATCATTTCTGAATGAAGCTTTGAAATCTCTGGGAATAAACCTCCAGACGTTTTTACCGCAAATAGTGATCACACGTGGGTTTGGAGTCATAATTGTTTTACTGTTTCTCTATATCAATTATCGCGGCGCCTCTGAAACCGGAACTGCTGGAAACATCATCACGGTGTTAAAAGTGCTGGTCATTCTCTTCTTCGTAATTTTTGGGTTTTATACGGTCTGGAAAAATCCATCCTTCATGGATAAATTTACCGATTTTTCCCCCAAAGGATTAGGGGGCGTTGTAACCGCGATGGGGCTCACTTTTATTGCTTTTGAAGGATACGAGATTATCGCACAGGCAGGTGAGGAAGTCAAGGATCCCAAGCGCAACATTCCCAAGGCGATATTTTTATCTCTGATCATTGTTATTCCGCTCTATATCCTGGTGGCATTTACCTTGATCGGCGCGGTGAATGTTCCGCCGGATTCCAGTCTGCCAACGTATCTCTGGCTGGGGAAACTGGGTGAACTCGGACTGATTGATGCCGCATCGCAATTTGTTCCTCTGGGAAAAGCCGTGCTTTTAGTCGGCGCGATTCTTTCAACGATGAGTGCCTTGAACGCCACCACCTTTTCTTCCAGCCGGGTTTCATTTGCCATGGGCAGGGATAAAAACCTGCCGGATATCTTTGGGAAAGTCCATCCAGAGCGAAAAACGCCGGGATGGGCGATTCTGTTCAGCGGCATCATTATGATTGTTATGATTTCCACGCTCCCGATTCACGACGTGGCCGCTGCGGCAGATATTATGTTTCTGCTGCTGTTTTTGCAGGTCAACGTAGCGGTAATCACGATTCGGAAAAAGTACGGAGATAAACTCGCGTACGGATATATGACGCCATTCTTTCCGTGGATTCCTGTGATCGGAATTTTTACCGAATTTTTTCTCGCGATATTTTTGTTTACTTATTCGCCAATCGCCTGGTATTATGCCTTAGTCTGGATCGGGGTGGGATTCGTAATTTATAAATTTTATGCATCGAAACGGGAAGCCGAAAAAACGGTGACCCCGATTGTTGCTGAAGAACGCGCAGTTGCTGATAAAAAGAAATTCCGGGTGCTTGTTCCTATTGCGAATCCAAACACTGCAAAAGATCTTATTCGCCTGGCGGCAAAACTGGCACAGCGCAACGATGGTGAAATTGTACTGTTACACGTGCAGGTCGTGCCTACCCAAACACCTTTGTACATCGGGCGCGAATTTATTGCAAAATCCAGAGAATTGCTGGACGAAGCCATCGAATACGGGGAATCGCTCAAAGTACCGGTTTCTTCTGTGGTACGGGTTGCACACAAGCCAGCAGATGCCATTATCAACACGGTCGAAGAACGGAGCATCAATTATGTCATTATGGGCTGGCGTGGTAAAACCAATAACCCGACTACTCTCATTGGTCGCAATATTGATCAGGTTGGGAATTACGCCAACGCTAATGTGATTATTGTGGAAAATGCGCAGGAGTTTAATCCACGAAAAATCTTGATACCAATTTCAGCTCCCACACAAACCAAACTGGCAGTGCAAGTTGCGGGGATATTTGTTGATACGTCCTATCCGGATAGTACATTGGAAATAAAATTAGTACACGTCAACAAGGACGTGGAAGCGGGCAAAGCAGTTGTGAACCAAATACATGAAGAACTGAGCGAAATGTTTGACCAGAGCACAAACCGGGTAATGTACGAAGACGCCATCAACGTGCAGCACATTCAGAGTACGCAGATTCTTCAGTCCATCACAAAAGAGTCAGCCAAGGCAGACATTATGATCCTGGAAAGCACGCGCGGCATTTGGAGACACCGTTATGTTTTCGGCAGAATGCACAAAGCGATAGCGCACCGGGCAGAATGTCCACTGGTGCTGGTCAAGAGCAAAGAATCCGGTGCACAATTTGGGATCCATACCTTTTTTCAATTTTTCCGGGACATCGCTACCGAATCTAGAACAGAAGAAAAGGCGGAGTTGCCGTGAGTCAAAAAGATCTTGAAGAAGCCGGAATTCTGCTGCCCGAAGATCTCTGGGGCCATGCCCGAAAAGGGAGCACTGTCAACATTTTTGGACTGATCCTGGCTGGAATTTTAGGGATTGGTTCCGGCGCTTTGATCTATCTGGGAGACGGCACTTTACTTACCTGGATCGGCGTGCTGGGATATTTTATTTTTTTAGGTTTATTTCTGTTTATCAGCCTGCGGGCAATCAGAAAACAAAACAACCGGCTTGAACAGTTGCTGGAGAAATCCAAGAATACAAAAAAAGTCAAAGAAACCCTCGCCCGGGACGATAACTCTGGAGATAACGATGAGCAGTAAGCTGTCTATTATTGTCGCGGATGAAGATCCTGCCATCCGAAAACTTTTTCAACAAACCTTTGCTTCCAAAGATGTAGTTGTCCATGTGGTTTCTAACGGTCATGATTTGGTCGAGACCTTGAAAAATAAAGGCGGCGAAATTCTATTTCTTGATTTGCATTTGCCCGATGCGAATGGAATCGAATTGTTGAAATCAGTGACCAAAGATTATCCGAACTTGCAGGTATGCATGATTTCCGGTAGGGCCGACGTCCACGAAGCTGTGTTAGCAATGAAGGATGGCGCGGTAGATTTCCTGGAAAAACCGCTCAATCCGAAAGTTATACAATCACTCGTTGAAAAACTGTCTGCGCGGATCGATCTCGGTGAATCTGAAGCGGAAAGTTACGATGATTATATTCACCTTGCGAAAAACCAGCTTAATGTGGGAAACGGTGAGGATGCAGCCCGTCTTGCGACGAAAGCGATAGAGATAGATCCCGAACGACCGGAAGCGTATAATGTTTTAGGGATGATTCACGAGTCCCAGGGTGAGAAAAAAGAAGCGCAAAACCAGTATCGCACCGCATTAGTCAAAGATCCGTCCTACCAGCCTGCCAGCGTGAATTTGGATCATATTACGCGGAAGTAGTCTTACGATTTATAACTTCTTCTATTCAACCCCGTTGGGGTTGTGATCTTCGTTAATTCAAATCCACCGGTTTTGCCGGTGGCTATTATCCAGCAGCTGCCGGATAGAATCCCTTCAGGATTCTTTATCATGTATAAGATAATGAACCGAATCAAGCCTGAAGGGTTTGATTCCCTCCGGGATTCTTAGCAGGGTAGTTAAAAATGGATTTTAAAACCCGAAGCACCTCAATCCTTCCGAGATCCTTCATCAAGTAAAATAAAGAACCGTTTCAAGCCCGAAGGGCTTGAACATAAATAACCCCAGATGCAATCTGGGGGGAACCCGTGTAATGGAAAATCAACCCCAGCGGGGTTGAATAATAACGTTACCTAAACGGTTGAAATCGTTTTTATATTTTTACCTTCTTTCTCCCCGGGATGAATTCCGGTGTCAATGAATTTGAACAAAATAGTATAATATAATACAAACACCCATGTGTTTACAATAGGTATTTGAATGATTTCTTTTAGAGAACTAAATGGAGGAAATTCACAGAATAGAGAGTTTTATCGTTTTTTTATAAAAAGTTAACCGGAGCTTATTTTGAAATATGACTTGACATCTGGCGTTTTTTTTGTATAAGAATAATAGTTTTAATCCTCCTGTTAAACCTGTTGGTAGCAACACTGTAAATAGTCGATTGCGGTTAATTCCGCAGAAAGCGGATGGTAGTTCCGAACAAAATGTATTATTAGTAACGATCGTAGAGGTGCTATTATGCGAACGATTTGGTTTAGTCTCCTCGTTTGTTTCAGTTTCCAATTTGGGTTTGCTCAATCTCCGGATTCCTCTGCCGTCAATCCGAATTTTCGGATGCAAAAACATCTGGAAACCACCGTGCGATTTGAGCCTATTGCGGCAAAGGGCAATTTTCCACCACCGTATCACACGCTGGACTCTTTGTTAACAGAATTCTACGACTGGTACTATGCTTTGCCCGTGGTACATGATCCGGATAGTATGAATACATGGGTCAAGTATGATATGCCAGACTCGATGATGAAATCTTTTGCCAAAACAATTCTCCAGAGTCATTCTTATCCTCATAATTATTGGCTAAAGTATTTTTTAACAGCAAGAACTCCACGTTTGAAACAATTTAATCGTTTAGACGATGCCAAAAAGCGTGAGTCTGTGTGGCAAGAAGTTCCATATGTTTTGCCAGGATATGTTGTCAATATATATTTTAAAAATTATCAAGTAGAGAAGCGCATGCCTTGGATATTTACGCTTTTGTTACAAAATTGGCATATTCTGGTAGTTGAACCCTACAAAAAAACGAGTCGTTACCTGAATCCCGAAGTACATTTTATGAAAACAACTATTTACGGAGTAAGAGTGCGAGATGATATGATAGGGAATTATTCGGAGGATGACTCGATATCATTGATCGCAAACTATCAAAAAGGTTCTGTCAGGAGTATGAGTATTGGGAGTAAATACCTAGTGACGTTACAAACTCAAGATCATAAAGTGGAAGAGAATCCATGGGTAGTACGTGGTGTGGTAACCAATGGTCAGGGGATCTTCCCTGTTAAATCCGGGATTATCCAAGATCCGAAAAATAACCTGAGATTCGGCACTTCAATTTCGGTGATTGATTTTAAAGATCAAGTAAAACAGTTCTTGCAAAGGGAATTTAATTATGACAACAATTAAAATTGTAATACTCTTGATAATTTTTGTTACCTCAAATATCGCTCTTGGTCATAATGAATTTTATGCGCTTGATGATTTTAATGATGAACTAATTGATGTTACAGCTTCGAGATCACAGATACAAAATAACAGTGTTTCTGTAGTAAGATGGGAAGGCTATTTTACTAATCAAGATAAAATTCCTCTTGAATTTACAAATCCTATGGGAATGGCAACTTTAACTACCCAAGAGGTTGAGAATGCTTGGACTGCTGCAATGAATACCTGGAATAATGTAACATTATCAAATGAAACCTCACCTTTCCTAAATGTAAGTTCAAATGGATGTGATCTAGTGATTTTAGATAATTCTTCAAGTTTTCCAAATGCAAACTCAGATGGCGGGGTAACACAACACGCTGTAGTCTATTCCAATGGAAATCCAACTTTTATAGTTTCCTGCATCACCGCAAATTGCCAAACTGTGAATCAGAATAGCGGAAGTGTTATTACTCAGACCGGGATTGCGTTCAATAATTCGCCTGATTTTTTATCTAATTTTGTATGGCGTTGGTCAGATACACCCCAGGGGAGTTTCGGCAGGGAAGGTGTTGATATGCAAACCGTTGCTCTCCATGAGATGGGGCATGTGCTGGGTCTTAATCATTGTTCTTACCAAAATGCTGTTATGTATGCCTCAACTCCCGCTAATGCGAGCAAACGAGTTATTCAGGTACCAGATGGAATTGGATTTACCAATTGAGTTCTCTGATTAATTCCTGATTTCCGTCCTGGAGCCTCTCTGCGACTCTATTTTGCAGGCTCATTGTCAAAAAACGCCTAGGTAACGTGACTTTTTCCGCCCCATCAGGCGGTGTTCAGCCCAATGAGGCGCACTTCACCCCCGGCTTAGGTCAGGCCCGGTGCCAGCAGCGTCTGCGCCCGCTTGAGATTGAACGCGAGACTCATCATCACCACCTGCGCGGTGTTCCGCGCCAGGGTGGTATACCGGGTCTTCAGATACCCATAATCTTTCACCCACGTGGCAAAGATCCGCTCGACGCGGTTACGAATGGTTGTTTTCTTTTGGTTTTTCCGCTTTTGCGTGACACTCAACGGGCGGTTTCGATACGCCTTGTCCAGGATCCCGCAATACACGCCGTCCGCGCGGAGTTGACGTTTACGATCCGCTTTCGCATAGGCCTTGTCCGCAAACACGCTCTGTTCGTGGCCGGTCAGTAACCGGTCAAATTCCGTGGAATCATGCACATTGGCAGGCGTCACCGTCACGGTTTTGATCAGATCGGAGCCGAGATCCACGCCGATATGGGCTTTATAGCCAAACGTGGTTTTGCCCCGTTTGGTTACAAAGGTGGCATCCAGATCACGGCTCGGCTGGGTCTCCCCGGTCTGCCGATCCGTGCGCGGCGGTCGCGAGGGCGCCGGCTTGATGGTCGCATCAATGAGCGTCCCTTGCTCGACGATCAACTCGTGCTCGGCCAATTGGTCCAGCACCGTGGCAAAGACCGTGGTCAGCACGCCGGTCTCCTCCAGCCGGTTGCGGAACCGCCAAAAGGTCGTCTCATCGGGCACGGGTTCGTCCAGGGACAGTCCCAGAAACCGCTGAAAGGACAACCGATCATTCAGCGCACGCTCCAGGCCGGGATCGCTTAGATTGTACCACGCCTGGAGGAGCAAGCCCTTGAAGAGTTGGATGAGGTCCCGGGTGGGACGCCCCCGCTTGGTGTCCCCATACGCCGTCTGTACATGCGCCCGAATGGGGCCCCAATCGATCAGGGTGTTGATATCATCTAAATAGGTATTGATGGGAGTCCGGGCCGTAAAAATCTGATCCATAAGATGCCTCTGTACGTTGGAATTGCCGATGAGTGCCATGATGGAAAAAGATAGCTAAATTGTACCTGATCTAGAAGGAATAAATCAGAGAACTCCAATTTATACTTGCTAACACCCTTTTCTGGTTATTTGCCAGTAAGGCATCATATCGGTGAAATAGCTAAAAATAAAACAAGTGATTTGGCAGCAATGAAAGAGTCGTTTTCAAATAATTTTTTCAGACTAATTTTATTGCTAAGTGTGGGTTTTTTAGCATTCAAAAGTAAAAAATTTTTATAGCCAGTCAGATTATACAATGACACGATAGACCAGGAGCAAATCATGCAAACCATCAAGTATTATTTATTTTCGTCTCTTATATTAATTCTGGTCGCTGTCTTACCACACGGTCTTTTAGGAGCGCCAGATTATCTAGTACTCTTCAATAATACATTTCAAAATAATGGTGATTGGGGGACCGAATTATCCCAAATTCTTGAAAGCCAAGGACATGAAGTGTACTTTGAAGTCATTCAAGAGGGGATGAACGCACAATCAATTCGTTCCTTTATTGAAGCGCAAAAAAGCCAATACAATACACTAAAATACATCTTATTAGTGGGGCGAGGCAAAGACAATCCCTATAATATCCCCTGGGAGGATGGTGGTTTTCCAACATCCAATTATATAACAGACTCCGATTATGGAAACTATATACCTTTTTACTATTATGAGGATGCATATTATTATAAGGACCAATCTAGAGATATACCTTCAGACCTACAATATGTGAAGGATCTAGATCTCTATATTGGGCGTATTCCTGCCCAAAATGTTACTCAAATTGAACATTGGCTTGTACAGTTGGAGCGATATTATCAACAATTACGCATATACGATAGTCAAAAAAATCGTTGGCAATTCTTTGTGCAAGATAATGATAACCGGTGGAACTGGTGTGAAGGAGCATTAGCCGATGAAGAAGTAAATAAATCAATTGACAATTTCATAACCGGTACGCCTTATACTACAACTACTTATTATGCCAAAGATATCTATCCCGTTGATAATGCCAGTTACTCGCCTTTGATGGACAGTTCATTTGTGAGTGGTATTCATGATGGAGCTGGAATCACCTATATTTCAGGAACAGCAGGGGATCAGGAAAATTTAGGTGGATTTATTATGTATCCGGAAAGTGATCTTTCCGCATTTTCTAACTCTAGTCCCAATTTTATATTTGGAAATACCTGTAGTCTTGGTAATACTTCTGATCCAACCAGGGTGAGTGTGTTGAAGGAGATGTTATTTAATTCAGAAACCGGGTTAGCAGGGTATTTGGCTCCTACTGTGGTAACCACACAATATACTACACGAGTCGCGTACTATAATACACTTAATTATTTAGCTAATTCCGGAATTCGTGAATTAGGCGAAATTGCAGCAAAATTCGACAGTACCTATTATCAAACGGATTTGGTGCCGTATATACCGGTAATCGACCGGGAATTTAAAACAGACTGGAATGATTTTCATGCCAAAAGCATGGTTTTGTATGGCGATCCATCAATGCCGTTGGCGCTATATCAGTACAAAGAAGGTGATATTACGGAAGACGAGACCTGGAAAGGGAGCATTCTCGTCGAACACAATGTTACTATTGCCCCGGGAGCCACTTTATCAATAAAACCCGGGACGGGCATCTTCTTCAACCATGGTGCGGAATTGTTGGTCGAAGGGAGTATTCATGCCGAAGGCACGGCAGGAGCGCCCATTGTATGCGCAGCAGCAACCGATAATCCGGGTCCCGGATATTGGAGGGGGATACGAATTTATCAGAATGCCGCTTCGGCAGATTATAAGTTACAATACGTAAACATTCAGGATGCTGAAATAGGTTTTGGCGTGGATCGCTCTGTGTCTTATACGGGTAAATTGGATCACGTAACAATTGAACACAGTCACACCGGAATGTATCTCGACGGGGTAAATGAGAATACCAGCATTACGAATTGTACGGTAAAAAATAATGACCAATTTGGAATTTGGATGGTATCTTCTTTATTAACAATTGATCATTCACTTATTCAGAATAATAATTATGGGGGCATTTATGCGTACCGAAAAAGTGCTCCTACCTTGAAATATAACACGATCATTGATAATGGATATTTACCAAACGGTACTTGTGATGGGATTACAGCCGTTGATGGCAGCGATGTGAAGGCGTATGGCATTATTGATTCCCTTGCCCACGTCTGCGGTACAAACAACCGGATTGAACACAATGCCAGAGCAGGTGTATATGCCACGGGCGAGTCATACCCCCTTCTTGGCAAATATGTAGAAGAAGCGCCGACAAAATTTGGAGGATATAATCGGTTCGTTAATAATGATATCAACATTTGGAATGCTAATACTTCGGGGGTTATTCCTGCAATGGTGAACTACTGGTCTGGTGATACCTTGCACTGTGCCCGCAAAGACGCGGAACATTTAAAAGGTGCCGTTGAGTGGAAGCCACCAGCCCCATTAGACGGTTTTGGAAAACTCGCAATGGATAATACGAGTACACCGCATCCAGAATTAACTGCGGCACGTTTGACAGAAATGGCTGGAAATGATTCGATAGCAGCCACTCAGTACGAAAATATTGTCAACACAAATCCGGATAGTGCATGGGTCGGTATTGCGGTTCGTGGTGCAACTCGAACCTGGCGAGCTTTGGGTATACCGAATAACCAAATTAACGTGAGGCTAACCCAGTGGATCACTCAATTTCCAACAAGCCAGGCAGCCATGGAAGCGGCAGACAGCAAGATAGCCCTGCTCACTGTGCACCATCAGTACGCGTCGGCGTTGAATTTACTCGATTCGTTGGCTGAGGTGTGGACAGAGCCATCACATCAAGCTGTTTTCGCTTATGAACAAGCCCGAATAACCGAGGCGACAGAGCAAGAGAATGGGTTGGAAAAGAAAGTAAGTCAACAAGTGCTGGCACTGTATCAAAGTGTTGTCGATACATATCCCGGTTCAGCCGTAGCATTAATGGCTGCCGCTAAACTCGGTTCTAGTCCACCGGAAGCACCGGAATCTCCGACGCTTCCAAAGCAATTTACCGTGTCGGCTGCATATCCGAATCCCTTCAATCCAGCAACCACAATTAACTATCAATTACCGAAAAAAAGTATGGTCACTATCCAGATTTATGATTTGCTTGGAAGGAAGATTTGGAGCGAACAGGTAGCACACCAACCGCGGGGTACTTTTCAATATCGATGGAATGGAAGAAATCGAGTTAACAAACAAGTCAGTAGTGGAGTGTATTTTATCAAAATCAATGCACAACCTATTGGAAGGGAATCGAAGAGCATCACTTGGCAGAAAACCCGTAAAGTTATACTGCTGCGATAAGGGTCAGGGATCCCGGAGAGTTTCAATTCGGCAATTGCCGGATAAGAACCTATAGTAAAACCAAGGGTTATGCGTTCAAATGATTTACAATCCCAGCGGGATTGAACGCTCTAAAACCATTAATACATTTAATGAAAAACCGTCATCGACGCTGATAGCGATCAATGACGGCACAAATACTAAAAACGCCCCCGACGAATCGAGGGCGTTTTATTGAGATAACTTTTTGTCTTAGGTTACTTGTAGTCTTAGGTTACTTGCCGTCAGGAGCCGGGCCTTTACTGGCTGGTATTCCGGATGTGGTTAATCGCGGAGCCCGCGTAGAACCAATCGATTTGCTGTCCGCTCAGCGTGTGCGTCGCCTGGAATGTATCTGTCGAGCCGTCTTCGTGAGTTACTTTGACGGTGACTTCTTTCCCTGGTTTCAGATCGTCCAAACCCTGGATTTCCAGCCGGTCTTTTTCCTGCAGTTTGTCGTAATCCGACTTGTCTTTGAACCAGAGCGGAAGCACCGCTTGCTTCTTCAGGTTGGTTTCTGCGATCCGGGCGAAGCTTCTGGCAATCACGGCGTGACATCCCAGATGACGCGGTTCCATCGCGGCGTGCTCGCGACTGCTGCCTTCGCCGTAATTTTCATCACCGATGGCTACCCAGCCAAGACCTTCTTTTTTATAATGCCGCGCGATATCCGAATAGGATTTGCCGCCTTCGCCATCAATCTGATCCAGACCTTTACCGGTTTCCTTGGTAAACGCGTTGACGGCACCGATGTACATATTGTCGCTGATATTATCCAAATGACCGCGGAAACGTAGCCAGCGTCCGGCGGGTGAGATATGATCAGTCGTACATTTTCCGTACGCTTTCACCAGGATAGCCAGATCTTTGAAATCTTCTTCCACATCCCACGGTTCGAACGGATCAAGCAGGGAAATACGGTCGCTCTCTTCGTCCACAGCAACTTCAACCTCACGACCATTTTCCGCTGGGGGAATAAATCCGCTGTCCCGGGATTCAAATCCCTGGCTGGGAAGTTCCTCGCCAACCGGCGGTTCAAATTTGACTTTTGTCCCGTCTGCGGCAGTGATTTCGTCTGTCAGTGGGTTGAAATGCAAATCACCACCAAATGCCATTGCCACCACTAATTCAGGGCTGCCGATAAACGCGTTCGTTGTGGCACGGCCATCGTTGCGTCCCTTAAAATTCCGGTTGAACGAGGTGATAATCGTATTCTCTTCACCTTCACTGACATCTTCGCGTTTCCACTGACCGATACAGGGACCACAAGCATTTGCCAGCACAACACCACCGACTCTCTCAAAATCCTCGATCAAACCATCGCGTTTAATGGTTTCGTAAATTCGCTCTGATCCGGGCGTTACCATAAACTGTGATTTGGTTTTCAGTCCGTGTTCTGCACCCTGACGTGCAATATAGGCCGCGCGGGTTAAATCTTCGTACGAGGAGTTGGTACAACTACCGATCAACGCGTCTTTGATTTCGACAGGATAGCCGTTTTCGTCCGCGTCTTTACCAAGATCAGAGATAGAATGCGCCAGATCCGGCGTGTGCGGACCAACCACGTGAGGCTCCAGGTTACTTAAATCAATCTCATAGATTTCATCGTAATACTGTTCCGGGTTTTTCTCCACATCCTCGTCCGCCCGAAGATCGTCCATATATTTGTTGGCTAATGCTGCAACGTCTTTTCGCTCGGTAGTTTCGAGATATTTCGCCATTCGTTCGTCATACGGGAACAGGGAAGTGGTTGCGCCGACTTCTGCGCCCATATTGGTAATAGTGCCTTTTCCAGTACAACTGATGGAACGCGCACCGGGACCAAAATACTCCACGATTTTGCCCGTGCCACCTTTGACTGTCAGCAGATCAGCCACTTTCAGAATGACATCTTTGGGAGCAGTCCAGCCGCTGAGTTCGCCTTTGAGATGAATTCCAATAAGTTTGGGCATCCGCAGTAACCAGGATTGTCCTGCCATCACATCGACAGCATCAGCACCGCCGACACCAATAGCGACCATTCCGAGTCCGCCGGCATTTGGGGTATGGCTGTCAGTGCCGATCATCATTCCACCGGGGAAAGCGTAATTCTCGAGTACGACCTGGTGGATAATTCCAGCGCCCGGCTCCCAAAAACCGATCCCGTATTTCTTGGAGGATGAGCGGAGAAACTGATACACTTCATTATTTTCGTACATCGCGCGCTTCAAATCTTCACCAGCGCCTTCATACGCCTGAATAAGATGATCACAGTGGACAGTAGTGGGGACAGCAACGGTATTTCTGCCAGCGAGCATAAACTGGAGAATAGCCATCTGTGCCGTGGCGTCCTGCATAGCAACGCGATCGGGATTAAAATAAACATCTGACTCACCGCGGTTGATATCACTGCCGGCAAAGTCTTTCATATGGGAGAATAAAATCTTTTCTGCCAGCGTCAGGGAGCGCCCCAACCGCTCTCTGGCTTGCGTATGGATCGCATCGAGCGAACTATATAATTTTTCAATGGGGGCTAAATCAATTAGCATTGAACAACTCCTTAGAGTTACGATTTAATGTTTCATCCTCTATAAATATCATCAATAAGTTTACGATATTCTGAAGCAAGAGAAAAGCCTCAGTTACGTTAATTGATGTTATGGTTATTAAGTTAGCTCAGGTGCTTGACACCGGCTGGAATGCCGTATCATCCTGTTGTGCCGAATGAAAGAGCCGGTCCCAGCCACCTGCACCACTGATGGTCATAGTATTGAATTGTTGGATGCTCCCGGGGGTCGCATAGTGGAGCGGAGGCAGGTCAGAGCATCGTGACCACACTCTTTTTCTTCTTTCCCCTTTTTTCTTGATAAAAAAGGGGATGAAAAAATCAAGAAAACTTCGAACTCACACCTATTGATACTGCCAGTCTATTGTTTATCCAACATGCGGTGTGGCACTTCTACGTTGACGCCTTCTCCCATGGTGCTCAAACACGAAGTTTTCATCCAAATGATCAACCGCGTATGAAACTTTCAAATCGAGAGCCTCCTTGGGGAAATTCCCTATATCCAGAACAACTCGTTTACTGAGCAGACTTAATAGCCATAATTTATGTCTCTAATCCTTGGTAACGGCAAGGTTTCTGGTAAAATATTCGGTGAAAATATCTGAGTTCTTAATATTGAAACTTTTCCGGATTCTAATATCAAAAACGATAATTTCGATAAAGCGAATCGGCATCGAAATCTCTGGAATAAAGGTATTTAAGGCTCACCGGTTAAACGGCACTAAATTTGTTATATTTGAAGCACGTTACTAACGATAACTCAAGTATAGTCCCGGAGGAACAGATGGCGCTTCGAAATTCTACAAATATGAGTATTCGCAAGTCATATACCGACGATATGTTAAAAGACGCCGCCAATTATATGCGTGGCCTGGATTTAATTATGCTGAATGCGGCGGGATCCGGACACAGCGGCGGGACGCTCTCCATAATGGATATCACTGCTGCGCTGTACTTGCATTCTGCCGAACTCGATCCAGAAAATCCAAACTGGGACGACCGGGATCGCATCGTCTGGAGTACCGGACATAAAGCACCGTCGCTGTATCTTGGCCTGGGAATGGCTGGCTATTTCGACGTGGAAGATGTGGTGACTTTGCGCCGCCTGAGCAGCCCCTTTCAGGGCCACCCGCACTGGCTGAAACTTGACGGTGTGGAAGCCTCAACCGGTTCACTGGGACAAGGGCTCAGCATCGCTGTGGGACAGGCGCTGCGGGCAAAACTGGATAGCAAAGATTACCATACTTTTGTGATTATGGGAGACGGCGAACAGCAGGAAGGACAGGTCTGGGAAGCCGCAATGGCTGCCGGTCATTATAAATTAAATAACCTGATTGGCATTCTGGACAACAACCGGCTGCAAATCGATGGTTATACCAAAGATGTTATGGACGTCGAGCCGTTGATCGATAAATATAAGTCATTCGGCTGGGATACACTTGTCATTGATGGACACGATATGGAAGAGATCGTCAACGCAATTGAACAGGCGAAAGGTCCCAGGGAAAAACCGGTGATTATCATTGCCAATACCATTAAAGGTAAAGGCGTCGATTTTATGGAAGATATCGCTGGTTGGCACGGCAGGGCGCCGAACAACGAAGAACTCATTGATGCGCTGAATCAACTGAATGTCACCGATAAATTCGACCTCGACAAACTGATGAAAAAAGTCCAGGTTTACCAGAGTGAAGTTGACACGCATCTTGAAGAAGTCATGCCGAAGTTTTCCAAAGATTACTGGTGGAACAGCGACAATACAATGCAGGCTGAGATGGATCCCACCAGGATGGGATTTGGCCGCGCGCTTTCAAAGCATGGCGAGGATGAACGCGTGGTTGCGCTGGGCGCTGATATTTCCGGTTCAATTACGATCAGCCATTTTTACGCTGAACATCCGGAGCGGCGCCCACGGTTCCTGAGTATGGGCATTGCCGAACAGAGTATGACTGCTGTAGCCGCAGGGCTTGCCAGAGAAGGGAAATTGCCAGTCATCGGCACATACGGCGTTTTTGCCTCCGGACGTAATTGGGATCAGATTCGTACCACGGTCGCCTATGGCGATTTTAATGTTTTTATCGCTGGTGCGCACGGCGGTGTTTCCGTTGGACCCGATGGCGCTACTCATCAGGCCCTGGAAGAGATATTCCTGATGACTGCAATCCCTGGAATGCATCTGGAAGTGCCTTGTGACGCTATGGAAGTCGAACGCGCTGCACATCATCTGCTTTTTAACGTGCAGGGGCCAAAATATTTGCGGTTTGCCAGGGAAGCCACACCGATTGTAACAGATGAATCCACGCCGTGGGAGTTCGGCAAAGCCAATGTCATTCGATTCCGTGGCAAAAAGCCGCAGTTCAAGGATGCGTTTGAACATATCCTTGCCGAGGATTACGCCACCGAAGATGAAGATCTGAGCATTATTGCGTGCGGACCGGAAGTCCCGGAAGCCATGCGCGCAGCGTGGATCCTGAAGGAAGAATTTGACCTCGAAACCCGGGTGATAAATTTGCACACGATTAAACCTCTGGATCACGACGCGATTATCAACACCGCAGTGGATACCAAACTCATTGTCACAGCCGAGGAGCATCAGGTTGGCGGTATGGGCAATTGGGTCGCGAATGTGCTCAGTCAGACAACTGAATTACGCGATGTACCGTACCAGGTCAAAATGATTGGCGTCCAGGATCGCTTCGGCGACAGCGGCGCTCCGTGGGAACTCATCAAAGAGTTTGGCCTGAGCGCGGAACATATCGCTGAAGCCGCACGAGAATTGTACGAACAGAGCCAGTAATTTAGAAATCCAGTTTTGAGTTATAACCGCCAGTGACTGTTATTGCAAGTTGCTGGCGGTTTTGTTTTGAACCCCATATGAGCGCGGATTAACGCAAATAAATACGAACAACAGAAACATGAATATCGTACAAGCCAGTCACACCTGAAATTCTCTATCTCAATTAACATCACTTGTTTTTACATCATCAAAAGTTGTCATTGCAAATGCACCCTTGGCTCCGCTGGATCAGAGAGCGCTCCGACGGGTCGGAGAGGTCACAGGTTCAGAGCAAAATGGCTGCCTTCAATGTCATTATTCCCATTAGCTACCACGATTTGACACTCCAACGGTTCATTCCATACAAATAAAATTGCTTGTTTTTAAACCTGGGAAATGTTTATATATTTGCTAATGAAAATGCGCCCTTGGCTCAGCTGGATAGAGAGCGCTCCGACGGGTCGGAGAGGTCA